>OJNI01001957.1_pt1 | contig 11269 bp, 11 predicted proteins | sample 1597441 | NCBI WGS metagenome assembly OJNI01 (sample SAMEA2452131, study PRJEB22498) | human gut metagenome | reverse complement strand
GCTGCTGCTGATACACCTGTTGAGTCGGAGGTTGCTTCCGAAGCTCAAGAGGAAACAACCGAGGCAGCGGAGTAATTCATTTCTTAGGTTAACGAGATAAATAAAAAAGCCGCTTGCGATTTTATTCGCAAGCGGCTTTTTTATTGTTTAACATGAACGTCAAGCTGAGGAAAGGGAATTGAAATACCGTTTTTATCAAGTGCATCCTTTATTTGTTCGGTCAGGTCAAAATTGAGGTCCCAATAATTTTCTGTAAGACACCAAACGCGTACGGTAAAGTTAATTGATGATGAATCAAGAGAGGTAATGCGCACAAAAGGCTCAGGATCGTGAAGTACGAATGAATGAAGATTTACAATACCGAGAATAATCTTTTTTGCCTGTTCGATATCAGTAGAATAATCAACAGAGAAAACAATATCGAGACGTCTCGTTTTTTCGCGGGAGTAGTTTGTAATGGTATCGGTTGTAAGCGCCGAATTGGGGATTGTAATATGCTTGTTGTCAGGCGTAATAAGGGTTGTATAGAATATTCCGAGATCGGAAACCGTTCCGGATACGCTTGATGTTTCTATAAAATCTCCGATTTGCAGCGGTTTGAGAATTAGAAGCATGATTCCGCTTGCAAAATTGGAAAGCGAACCTTGAAGTGCCAAAGCAATTGCTGCACCTGCGGAACCTACAACTGTAATAATCGATGCCATTGGTATTCCAATAATGCTTACAATTATGATAATGATAAGAACATAAAGAGAAATTTTTACAATATTTTTTATAAAATTTCTTGCGGTAGGATCAAATGGGTGCTTTTGCGTTCCTTTTGGAAAATGCTTCAAAACGAAAGAGATTATTACTTTTCCTATTACAAAAACAAGAAATGCCCCCAAAAGCTTAAATGCGATACTAACGCAGACAGAAGAAATATTTTCCCAAAGAGTTTGCCAATTCATAATTTAGTTCCTTTCAGTTTTATATAAATTCAGTAAGAAAATATATTTTTAGAATGTATTTTAAAGTGAAATGAATAATTTACATCCAATTTCCAGGTTTGTAACATAAAGTATATATTTTTTGTTGTATACTTACACATCGCTATATATTGCAGTAATGTGGGGCATAAAATGGATAATTTTAATTCCAATGATAATATGAATTTTTCTCATTACGAGAAAAAAAGAAAGTATGCGGGAGTTCTTTGTGCTGTCAGTGCATTTGTAGTATTGACTTGCGCGGCAATTCTGATAGCAGATTCAATACGGCACTCTCCAAATAAAAAGCCGATTGTCCAGGAGTCAACTTCGGAAAATAGAGGAGATCCGGAAACAACATCACAGGAAACAAGCCAACAATTTGATACCGATGCTACAGATACTGAGGTTTCCGAATCCGATACCGATTCGGAAACGGAGCCTCCACAAAAAGAATATGAATACATTACCGATGTTTCGGCATACCTTCATTATATAGATACAAAGGATAAGCAGTATTTAATTCTTGCAAATCGCTCTTATGCATTGGGAGAGGATTATATTCCTGATGATTTGGTTTCCATGTCAGCAAACGCAAATCGAAAACTGCGTAAATGTGCGAATAAAGCATTTGAAGCGATGTATGCTGAAATGAAAGCGCTTGGAATGGATGACTGTGCGGTAGTGGCAAGCGCTTATCGCTCATTTGATACACAGTATAAGTTATATAATAAGTATCTTGCTCAAGAACGTGAGAGCCATCCTGACTATACGGAGGCCCAGATTACAGCGCTTGTGGACAGTTATTCGGCAAGACCTGGAACAAGCGACCATCAGACGGGACTGACGATTGATTTTTATCCGGTCAGTTCAAAATTTGAACAGACGAAAACATTTCAATTTATGATGGAGAATGGATACAAATTCGGTTTTATTCTTCGATTTCCGGAAGGGAAAACGGATATAACAGGATATATGTATGAATCATGGCATTGGCGTTTTGTCGGAAGGGAGGCTGCGACCTACATTTATGAGAACGGAGTAACACTGGAGGAGTATCTCGAAATCGTGGATTAACTTTTCTTTGCGTATAATTCAAGTTCAAGATCTTTGGAAAGATACTTATATATATCACCGTGAATATTCATGTCTTCCTGTCTGCAAAGATAAATTCCGGTGATTTTGATGTAAGTGATGTCTGAGGTGTTTTCGATTCCGTAAAAATCCCTTCTTTCAAAGGTTATTTCTGTTTGTCTCCCATTGAATAAAAGTGTAGAGCCTTGATGTGAATATGAATCATCAAATACATTATATTCGAATACTTTCCCGCTTTCCGTCATAACTATGTATTTTGCGTTACTGGTGAATTTTATGCCATAATCTTTTGCGGTAAGTGCTACCTTAGCAGTGAAAGATACAGCTTCCTCGATTTGTTTGTAAAGAGAAACGTCAGATACTGCTGTGAAGGACAAAAGCGATTTAAGATATTGGTTTCCCGTTTCATCAACGTGTTCAAATTTATTTTGTAAGTCGTTAAGCCGGCTTTCGGCAACTTCAATTTGTTCCCGACAGCTTTTATTAATATTTGCAATTTGTTCATTTTTTCGATCGTTTAGTTTATAAGCAAATGATATGACAGATAATATTGCCAGCATCAGAACGATTGCTATACCCGTGAAAAGTCGTCGGTGAAGTTTTGCAGTGGCTTTATTATATTGTTCCATCCTTTGCCGTTCAAGTATTGAGTTTTGTTCAGATTGCCGTTTTACATTGGCAATCTGTATGTCCAAATCAATGATTTTGGATTGCATATCCCGTATAATCGGCTGGAGCCATGAAGAAAAGGGTAAAGCTGTTCCGAGATGTGTTATATCTTTTTTCATCGGAGAATATTCTGACAGCATGACAAACAGTTCATCAATCTTTTTTGCTGAGTAGAAAATATTGGAGCTTCTCAGCTTTTTGTCAAGGAGCGGTGGAAGTTCACTCAATGTGGTGACTAGAATATCTGGGTTTCGGTTCTGGATTTTTAGAATACACTCGTCACTTGTAAATATAACAACAGAATAAATAGGGGCATTGGAAATCATTTTTTTCAGGGCTCGCATATGATAGCTGTTTTGCAAAATGGGGTTATTAAAACAATGATTTTTTGCGGTTCTGAAATATTGCGTCCAGATATTATCGGTATCGCTTCCGTAAATCATTCCCTTATAGTGTTTTATTTCAAACACATATATGCCTGTTTCATGAATCATCAGAAGATCAATTTCGGTTTTTCCGGATGCTTCAGTGGGAATTGTCAGATTCATCAGCAACTTGCAGTTTCCGATAATATTTTTGTATAGGGTACAGAAAACTAAGTATTCGCCGTAATATCCTTTGCCACGTTCATCCCAAATTCGACGCTGTTCATCTATGTCAATTCCTGTTAGATTAGAATAAGCTATCTTCTCGTCGTTCATTTTGTATTTTATCCTTCTGTATGCATTAATTTAAATGAATTCATTCTTTTTATTGCTATAAGACGTTAAAATACGCTGTTTAATAAAACACGGACTTGGTGAAGTCCGTGTTTTATTATTTGCTAAGCGCAGCTGCTCCTACAATGCCGGCGTCGTTCCCCAACTCAGCAATTTTTATCTGCGTTTTTACAGGTTGATTCCTTGTATATTGGTCAGCCTCCACAATGGCAATCAAAGGCTTCAGAAGATAGTCTTTTTCGTTACAAACGCCGCCTCCAATAAGAAGTACCTCCGGCTGGAATATATTGATTAAATTCGTAATTCCGCAGGCAAGATAGGAAATATAAGTGTCAACTACTTCTTTTCCTGCCATATCGCCTTGCTTCATGGCGGCAAAAGCAATTCTTGCATTTGCTTGATTAATATCGTTTCCACACATATCCCACATGACCGTATCTTTTGCTTCCGATAGCTTTTCCTTCGTCATGTTAACAAGAGCGGTGGCAGAAGAGTATGCCTCAAAGCATCCCCTTCTTCCGCAGGAGCATTGTCTGCCGTTATATTCAATGACCATGTGACCAAGCTCTGCACCGCAATAATTAAAGCCCGAAAAGACTTTGCCCCCGATGATGATTCCGCCTCCGACTCCTGTGCCGAGCGTTACCATTAGGGAAATATTCTTACCCTTTGCAGCGCCTCCGACGGCTTCGCCGAGTGCCGCTGCATTGGCATCATTTTCAAGATATACTTTTTTGACGGGAAAGTATTTACGGAGCGTGTCGGCAATCGGAAATTTCAGAAACGGTAGATTATTAGCATATTCGATGATTCCTTTTTCGGGGTTCACGCTTCCGGGAGAAGCAATTCCGGCATATGCTATATCATTGATGCTTATTCCAGATTCGTTGAGCAAGGACATGCAGAGAATCCCCATATCTTTTATAATGAGCTCAGGATCGCGGTTAACAAGCGTCGGCGTGCTGCCTTTGTTGACGATTTTGAAGTTTTTATCAACGATTCCGGCGGCGATATTGGTTCCTCCGAGATCAATTCCGAGGTAATACATATTCTAAATAAAGCCTTTCGATTTATCGTTTGTTTGATGTGATATTACTGCTTTTCAAGCAGACTTTTTATATCGCAGAGCAATTCTGCCTGCTTAATGATGCTGTCTTCAATAAGCGCTTGCTTCTCGGCCGCTGCCGCCGCTGCTGCGTCTGCGGCTTCCTTCTCGGCTTTTGCTTTCGCTTCGGCTTCCTCTGCCTTTTTCTTTTCTTCGGCGATTTTTTTGTATTCCAGTTTATTTTTCGCCTTCATCATGACACGAAGAACGACAAATATACACAGAGCGGTAATCAGAAAATCGATAATAGTTTGAATCCAGGTTCCCCAAAGAATGGCGTTTTCCGGAGTAACGACTGTTCCGGCTTCATCAACGACTGCTTCGGAAATTACCGTTTTGAAGGAGTCAAGATTTCCGCTTTTGATGAAAAGTCCGACAAAGGGATTGATTATGTAATTGACAAGACCTGTGACAATCTTACCGAACGAACCGCCGATTACAACGCCGACAGCCATGTCGATGACATTTCCCTTGAAAATAAATTTTTTAAAGTCTTCAATGAATTTCATGGTAGTGACCTCACATAAATATAAAAATACAAAAATCGCCGAAAGACGACTTTAAGTTCAATAATTATTATACCACTGTGATAAAAAATGTCAAGATAAAATCACAGTTTATTCATTTTTTTCAAGAATGAGCTTATCGGTATGAAGAAAAGCATTTGCGGCAAGTGTGCTTGACATGGGAATGATTTTTTCATATCCACAGGTATGACAGAATATCTTTACGGAATCGCCCTGAAATTCGAAATCATATCTGGCGGTATCCCCCTCATGGCATCCGCAGAGAATATCCCCGTCTTCCGACAGCTCTGTAAGCATGAAATGGACAACTTCCTCAATTTGTGCATAATCTATGCGATAATCGGCGTCAACATTGTCATTTGAATGATCCGATACCGAATTTTTTCCGGTCATAAATTCATCAAAGCTGTCAAATCCCATTTCTTCGATGAGTTCAAGCAATTCGCGGTCAGCAGCACGCGCGGCTTCAAGTACTTTGTCCTTTTTTCCTATAAAACAAACGTCGACGGAGGAAAAAGTGCAGGAAAGCGCGAGCAGTTCACGGTCAAAAAAAGCGTCGGAGCTTATGACATAAGTATGAGGGGAGGGGCAGAACATACAGGGAGCCGTTATTCTGAGTTTCCGTTCCGAGGTGTAAGCCACGGTAAGCTCAGAGCCGCCGCAGTCGCACTTAAGCTTAATAAGATCGCCGGAAAGGGTAAAGATTCCGACGATTCCGAGTATAAATTTTCCGCATACCGGGCATCTGTATGCAATAGTTGTTTCTTTTGAATTCAATACCATTTCAGTTTTCTCCTTTTGATTATGTGGTTAGCCAATGGTAAAACTGCATTTTACAATTGAGAAGTGCGCAGAGGGAGGGGACTCGTGCTTATCGCAGTCGGAAAAAAACGAGGATTTTGGCGCTTTCCTCAGCGTGCGGACTCACTCTGCCCGCCTTAAAGGTGTTTTTTGTCGGCAAAGCCGTTGAAAAACGGATTTTATTATAAATCATCGACTTTTACCATCGTCCGATTATGTGACGGAGTCTGTGTTTTCTTCGGAATCCGTATCGGTTTCTGTATTAAGATCATTTATCTCGAAAAATTCCGAAACAAGAGGCGATGGTTTTGCGGCAGCCTTTTTTTCCGATGCTGTTAGCTTGTGTTTTGATTTATAACCGTCGTTATACCAAACGATGCAGGAATCGACGGGGGAACGGAAATCGGTATTTTCTCCGTTATTGCGGTATATATATACGGTAAGCTCCGTGGCTTCCGAGGTATCGACTCCCGAAAAAACCACGCGGTAGTAACCGTATATCAGAGCGGAATCGGTCATATATTCGTATTTTGTATAGGTTTTTCCCTTATTGTCCTTCAGAACAAAGACAAACGGTTCTTTTTCGGCAGAATTTGCCGACAGCTTTTTTACCGATTCGTTGTGTACATTGTATCTGAGCATAAATTGAAACTGTGAAGGCTCCTCGGTGTACATGAGATTCTCAATATAGAAAATTTTATCGAGGGAGCTTGTGTTAAAGGCGGTAAGATTCCATATCTTAAACTCTTTATTTTCAGCATACTGCTCCGCGGCTTCTGCCGTCCATACGTATTTCTTCATCGCAGGCGTTCCCTTTTGCAGTATTGAGCATAGCGTAAGCCAAAGCAACATGAGTACTACAACGGCAATAAACATCCATTTGATCATTTTTCCGATCATTCTGAGCGGACGAGACGTTTTGGTTTCTTCGTTATTCATATAATCCATAATCGGTCAATCCTCACGAATCATTTTAAGATATCTGCCGAAGCAGCAGTGTGGAAACGGCTCAATATCTTTATTATTGTAGCATAAAAAGGGCTTTCATTCAAGTGTCTTAAAGAGAAATACACATTTTCTGCTTCAATATTTAAAATTTTTTAATAAATAATAGGATAAACTATTGAAATAAATGCTTATACTATGGTAAAATAATAAAGTCAATTGAATCATGTATTGCCGAAAGGATTTTTATAAAATGGAGAATCAACAGACGGAGACGAAAAAAATAATCTTTTCCGGTGTTCAGCCAAGCGGTATGCTGACAATCGGAAATTACCTCGGTTCCATAAAGAATTGGCTTGAATTTCAGGATAAATATAACTGTCTGTATTGCGTGGTGGATCTTCATGCCATAACGGTACGGCAGGATCCCGCAACGCTGCGCCGCCGCTCTATATGGCGAGCGGACTTGATCCTCAAAAAAACACTCTCTTCGTTCAGAGCCACGTTCCTGCTCATGCGGAGCTTGCTTGGGTTCTTAACTGCTATACGATGTTCGGAGAGCTGTCCAGAATGACGCAGTTTAAGGATAAGAGCAAAAAGTATTCCGCCAATATTAACGCGGGACTCTTTACCTATCCTTCGCTTATGGCGTCGGATATTCTTCTGTATCAGACGGATTTGGTTCCGGTCGGAATCGACCAGATGCAGCATATAGAGCTGACAAGGGATATAGCTTCACGCTTTAATCAGGTATATGGAGAAACCTTTAAAATTCCCGAAGGCTTTATCCCGAAAGCAGGGGCGAAAATTATGTCGCTTGCCGAACCGGAGAAAAAAATGAGCAAATCGGACAGTAATCAGAATGCTTCTGTCTATATTCTTGACAGCCGTGATGATATCATCAGAAAATTCAAACGGGCAGTAACCGATTCCGATACGGTTGTACGCCGCGCGGAGGGAAAGGACGGAATCAATAATCTGATGACCGTCTATACCGCTTTTACAGGGAAAAGCGATGCGGAAATCGAAAAGGAATTTTCGGGGAGAGGCTATGGGGAGTTCAAGCTTGCTGTCGGAGAGACGGCGGCGGATGCCTTGGCTCCGGTTCACAAGCGTTTTGACGAGCTTATGGCAGACAAGGGATATTTGGAATCGGTCATGAAGGAAGGCTCGGCACACGCGGCGTATTTGGCGCGTAAAACGCTCTCAAAGGTATACCGTAAGGTTGGTTTTACGCAGCCAAAGTCATGAAATTCTGATGCTGCTCAGTGTCAGTATGCCCTTTGAAGCCTGAGGAAAGATCTGGTACCTATGGTGCGTATCGGCGTCATTCAGTTAAGGCAATACCGCACAATGCTTGTTGTGTAGCTGCGCTGCCGGATTTTTGTCAGACAATACCAATTGAGGAGGCGAGAGCGACCCCCTCTGCCGACGAAATTTGTGAAGTATAGCGGAATAGAGGCAAGCATATGCGCAATAAAGGCGTGAGCTGTGCACACGGCTATTGCCTTAAGATAATACCTCATGGTTCCGACGGTGCAGATATGCCGTCAGATTTTTCGGTTGTACGACAAATTGAGGCGCAAGAGTGCTTTCTTGCCGACAAAATATGTAACGAACGCCGCAAAAGAAACATGCGGATGTGCCGACAGGATGTTATCCGTGAATTACGGTATTGCTACATACATAATAAAATAAAGAGAAGAAGATCTACATATTTATCAAGGAAAGAAACCGAGAGGTAAACGGACGGATGAATACGGATCTTTTTCTTTTATATACGATCACATTTTTTACTGTATCGGGAGCTATGACCTTCAGCGCTTGCCCCGCTGCAAGATGGCTGTCGTTTCTTATCGGTGCGATTGACAACCCGGACGGGGGAAGAAAGCGGCATGCGTTTCCTACGCCGAGACTGGGAGGAATTGCGGTTGCTGCCGGTTTTATTCTGCCTTTTTTGGCATCGATCGGATTTGAAAACGAACTGCTTCGGGCGATAGCATTGGGAGGCGCGGTGATACGGACGATGTCAGAGGAATGGCGGCACCTATGAAGCTTATTCTTCAGATATCCGCTGCTTTGATTGCCTTTCTTTCCGGCATACGGATTACATCGTTTCGGATCGGAGAAATGACCTGCGGCACAGGTATCTTATCACTTCCGTTGACAATTCTTGTTATCGTAGCAATAACAAATTCCTTTAATCTTATTGACGGTATTGACGGTCTTTCTGCCGGGGAAGGGGCTGTATGCTCGTTTTTCCTCAGTGTTTTATCGCTTGTTTCGGGCGACTTTTTTTCAGGAGGTGTATCGGCGGCACTTTGCGGTGCTGCGGTGGGTTTTTTACCGTATAATCTGAAAAAGAAAAAGCTGTTTCTCGGCGACTCCGGAGCACAGCTTATCGGATTTATCATTTCGATACTTTCGGCGGAAAAGCTTTCGGGAGAAAACGCTGTTCCGTTATTCGCCTTGCTTTTCATATTGGCTTATCCGCTTTCCGAAACTGCGGCAAGCTTTATAAGAAGAATGAGGAGGGGAAAAAATCCCATGAGAGCCGACAGAGGACATTTCCATTACAGACTTATTGATATGGGAATTGGACTTGGACAGGCGTGTTCTCACCTTCTTATTGTAAGCGCGGTGTTCTGTATGGCGGGAATATGTCTTGCGCTTGGAGCGCTACCCTCCTTGGTGATCATTTTGCTTATAGGAGTTTTTACAGTGAGGTACGGAAGGCGGTTACTTTTTTCGGAGAAATTCATAAAGCGCACAGAAAAGGCTTCCGATAAGATAGCACAGAATATCGATCATGGAAAAGGTTGTGCCGAATAATATTCTGGCAAAGGCATTGTTTCCGAGGCCGATCAGTGAAACAAAGTTAAAATACTGCAATACTTCAACTGTTGCGGAAAAAAGAAAAATATAAAGAGGAAGAAGCGTAATTTTGTCGGGAAACACTGTTCTGATAAGGCAGTAGATGAGAATGACAATCAAGACATCTCCGAAATACGGACGGATTATGCTGTCGTGTACAAACAGTGCGATTATGATTTCAGCGGCGAAGATTAAAAGAAAAGCCGAGAAGAAGAAAAGTCTTTTTTTCATAAATTTACCGATTTATTTTTCTTAAGGTAATACCGCACAATGATTTCTGCGCAGGTTTGCCGTCGGATTTTTCGTCAGACGATACCAATTGGGGAGACAAGAGCGGTTCATCTACCGACGAAATTGGTGAAGTATGATGAACAAGACGCAAGCATATGCACAGCAAAGGTGATAGCCGCGCACCCGCGGTATTGCCTTATATTGCAAAAGGGATAAGCTTCTTTTCTGATGCGGAAGCTTATCCCTCCGATTCTGTAATTTTTCGTATATTTTTCGATTATTTCTAAAAAATATTAATTTTGCAGCTTTCTTCTTGCCTGAGCCTTTTTGCGTGTAGCGGTGTCAAGTATGGTTTTACGAAGACGGATACTCTTCGGGGTAACCTCGATAAGCTCGTCGTCGGCGATAAACTCAATTGCTTCTTCCAAACTCATAATTTTTGCAGGCGTGAGAATCAGCTTTTCATCTGCTCCCTTAGAACGGATGGCGGTGAGCTGCTTAGTTTTGCAGGGATTGATTTCGATGTCACCCATTTTGGGATTTTCTCCAACGACCATTCCTTCATATACATCAGTCTGAACGCCGACGAACAGTTGACCTCTTTCCTGAGAGTTGAAGAGTCCGTAGGAGGTTGTCTCGCCGTTCTCCGAGGCAACAAGAGAACCGGTGGTTCTTGATGGCATGTCTCCCTTATAGGGATGATATCCTTCAAAAACGGTATTAAGTATGCCCTCGCCTCTTGTTGCAGTAAGAAATTCGCTTCTATATCCGAACAGGCAGCGAGAGGGAATCAGATACTGGAGCTCCATTCTTGAACCGCGTCTTCCCATCTCAAGAAGCTCTCCCTTTCTTGAACCGAGTTTTTCCATCACGGTACCCATGTATTCCTCCGGCACATCGATAAGAACGGTTTCATACGGCTCATTCTTTACGCCGTCAATATCCTTATAGAGTACTCTCGGTGTGCTGAGTGAAAGCTCATAGCCTTCTCTCCGCATAGTTTCAACAAGAATAGAGAGATGCATCTCTCCGCGTCCCGCGACCTTAAAGCAATCGGTGGTTTCTCCGTCGGAAACCCTGAGCGAAACGTCCTTCAGAAGTTCTCGGTAAAGCCTGTCTCGGAGCTGGCGGGAGGTAACAAATTTTCCTTCTTTTCCCGCAAAGGGACTATCATTGACAGCGAAGGTCATTTCGATTGTCGGTTCGCTGATTTTTACAAATTCAAGTGCTTCCGGGCAGGTAAGGGAGGTGATCGTATCGCCGATCGTTATGGATTCGGCGCCGGAAAAGCATACGATATCTCCGGGCAATGCGCTTTCAACCGTTCTTCTTCCG
>OJNI01001954.1_pt1 | contig 11276 bp, 9 predicted proteins | sample 1597441 | NCBI WGS metagenome assembly OJNI01 (sample SAMEA2452131, study PRJEB22498) | human gut metagenome | reverse complement strand
GCTTCCTTCACTTCCAGGGCATTTCCCACGGCCCGGCCCAGCGGCTGATCCATATCCGAGATTACGGCAATAGTCTTACGTCCGGCATTCTTACCGATCTTCACCATTTCCTCCGCCAGAGCAAAAGCATCCTCCCTGCTCTTCATAAAGGCACCGCTTCCGGTCTTGACATCCAGTACAATGGCATCTGCACCGGCTGCCAGTTTCTTGCTCATGATGGAACTGGCAATCAGGGACATATTATCTACGGTAGCTGTCACATCCCGCAGGGCGTACAGCTTTTTATCCGCCGGTGCCAGATCTGCGGTCTGTCCCATAATGGCAATGCCGATCCGATTCACATTTTCAATAAACTGCTCCGTGGTCAGTGATGTGGAAAATCCGGGAAAGCTTTCCAGCTTGTCAATGGTCCCTCCGGTATGCCCCAGGCCTCTGCCGCTCATCTTGGCCACCGGGATCCCACAGGCAGCCACCATGGGTGTCAATGCCAGAGAAGTCTTATCCCCCACACCTCCGGTACTGTGTTTGTCCACCTTGCAGCCATGGATTCCGGACAGATCCAGCATCTCACCACTGTGTGCCATGGCCATGGTCAGTTCATAAGTCTCCTTCTCGGTCATCTTCTGAAAGTAGATCGCCATCATCAGCGCGGATACCTGATAATCAGGAATCTCTCCACGGGTATAGCCCTCGATAAAAAAGTGGATCTCTTCTTTCGAAAGCTCTCCGCCGTTTCTTTTTTTCATGATAATGTCATACATCCTCATAGGCTTTGCTCCTGTCTGCGGCAGTAGATTTCCCTGTCCGCCTTTTATATGCCGACTTTTTTACAGATGTCACTGATACAGCATTTTTCGCAGTAAGGATGGGTTCTGGCGGTACACACTTCTCTGCCGTGATATACCAGTCTGTGGCAGAAATCGCTGCCTTCTTCGGGCGGAATGATCTTCCACAGCTCCTTCTCCACCTTTGCCGGTTCCCTGATCCCGTCCACAAGTCCCATACGGTTCACCAGGCGGATACAGTGGGTGTCTGTCACAATGGCAGGTCTGCCAAAGACATCCCCCATGACCAGATTCGCACTTTTTCTGCCCACTCCAGGCAGAGACAATAATTCGTCAAAATCGTCTGGAACCTTTCCGTCATATTTATCCCGCAGAATCTTCATGCAGGCACTGATATCTCTGGCTTTGCTGTGACCCAGGCCACAGGGCTTTACAATGGCCTCGATCTCTTCCACCGGAGCCTCTGCCAGGGCATCCACATCCGGGAACTTCTCATACAGCTTTTCCACTACGATATTTACCCGGGCATCGGTACACTGAGCCGCCAGACGCACGCTGACAAGCAGCTTCCATGCCTGATCGTAATCCAGAGTGCAACCGGCATCCGGGTATTCTTTTTTCAGACGTTCTATGATTTCTAATGCACGTTGTTTTTTTGTCATATTTTCGTCACTTTTATTTAAAATAGTTACAATACTTTACTTATGGTAAGGCTCGTGCTGAATGATCCGGAACGCCCGATAGATCTGTTCGCACAGGATCACTCGCATCAACTGATGAGGAAATGTCATTTTGGAAAAGCTTAAGGCCAGATCCGCTCTTTTACAGACACTTGGATGCAAACCAAGCGATCCGCCAATGACAAAACAGATATGGCTTTTTCCTCTGACAGTGCAATCTTCAATCCATGCCGCAAATTCTTCGGAAGAAAAGTTTTTACCGGCAATCTCCAGCGTAACGATCAGGGCATCCTGTGGCAGTTTCGCCAGGATCCTTGCCCCTTCTTTTTCACGGATCTGATCTTCCAGAGCCGCACTGGCTCCATCCGGTGTCATTTCATCCGTCACTTCGATGATATTTAACTTCGTATAACGCCCCAGACGTTTGCTGTATTCTTCTATGGCGTCCCGGAAAAATTTCTCCTTGATCTTCCCTACACATACGATGGATATTTTGATCATTCTTCTGCTCCGTTTGTATCCGGGAAAATCTGTTCATAGATCTTTGTGTCAATAAGGTTCTCCAGCATCTGCTGATCCAGATTCATAAACTGATGATTCATCTGGTTGCGGATTACTTCGAATCTCTTGTAATAAAGAGCCTCTTCCGGTGTATCTGCAGCATTTTCAATCTGAGCGTCAATTTTTTCCGCCGTCAGATTTTCTTCACTCCACTTCAGAAGAGTATCCACCAGAGAGTTCTCGGACTCTGCCTTTTTCTCAAAAAGCTTTGCATTCCGCATGGATACCACGCCCATGACAATGAACAGAATGAAAACAGCACTCATCACTCCGTAGAACATATAGGGGTTGCCAATGTTCAAAGGAAGTACGCCGGTAATTCCCAGGATCATGACAAGCATTCCGAGGATTCCCACCACCAGCAGTACCCAGGCAGAGGAACGATTCTCCTCTGCTTTGGCTCCACTGTTCATATAAGTAAGTCCACCCTGGGCGGAAGCTGTTTTCAGCAGTTCTCCGGGATTGACTTTCTCCGATGCTTCTTCTGTCTCCGGCATCAGGAATTCATCTACCGCAGCCTCTTCCTCAGCAGCATTTTCCGTCCGCTCTTTTTCCTGCTGTTCCAGAAATACCCGGGCAATCGTCTTCGCCTGTTTTTCCTCTTTTGCATCTACAAACAGTTCATAGACCTGCTCCGCCTCATCGAAGGAAAGTTTGCTCTTGCGGATCCCATTGTATGTAAGGAAGTCTTTCAGTTTCTCCATTTCGTCCTGTTCACCGAACAGCACGGAAGTCCAGTCCGTCAATTCTTCCTCGCTTACCAGCGTTTCTCCGCAATCGGGACATACGGTGATTCCTTCCCGATATTCGTTTTTACATTTCGGACACCATGCCATATACCAACACCATCCTTAATACTCGTAATCCAGGCAGGCTCTGTTGCCTGCCACGGATCCAATATATTCCTTTGCTGCCAGATGATCCGGATGCACCTGATAGGCAGCCAGCGCCTCAGTATCTGTAAACTCAGAGATCAGAGCCACATCCCGGTTGCTGCTGTCCAGTTCATTGATGATCACTTCCACCTTTACGGCACCGGGAACCTTTTCTTTGATGGGCTCCAGTAACTCCTTGATCTTCCCGGCGGTCTCTTTCTTTTCCTGTTTTGTCAGATTGCCTTCCAGACTCCACAGAACAATATGTCTTACCATGTAATCCTCCATTCCATCCTGTCTGTGGACAGGATCCGGGGTGTTTATTTTGTACTCAGATATTCGTCAATGCCTTTGGCAGCAGCTTTTCCTGCGCCCATGGCCAGAATAACGGTCGCTGCTCCGGTTACCGCATCTCCGCCGGCATAGACACCTTCCTTTGTGGTCTTACCATTGTTCTCGTCCGCAATGATGCACTTCCACTTGTTGGTATCCAGTCCCTTGGTTGTAGAAGAGATCAGAGGATTTGGGGAAGTACCCAGAGACATGATCACGGTATCCAGTTCCATCACGAATTCAGATCCCGGAACCTCTACCGGACGGCGTCTGCCGCTCTCATCGGGCTCACCCAGTTCCATGCGGATGCACTTCATACCGGTCACCCATCCCTTATCATCGGAAAGAATCTCAGTAGGATTGGTCAGCAGATCAAAGATGATGCCTTCCTCTTTTGCATGATGTACTTCTTCCACTCTGGCAGGCAGCTCCTCTTCGCTTCTACGGTATACAATGTGTACCTCCGCACCCAGACGAAGTGCGGTTCTTGCTGCATCCATCGCCACGTTACCGCCGCCGACAACGGCTACCTTCTTACCATGCATGATAGGAGTTCTGGAGTCGGGATCAAAAGCCTTCATCAGGTTGCTTCTGGTCAGGTACTCGTTGGCAGAGAAAACACCGTTGGCATTCTCACCGGGGATACCCATGAACTTCGGCAGTCCGGCACCGGAACCGATGAATACAGCCTGAAAACCTTCCTCATCCATCAGCTGGTCGATGGTCACGGACTTACCTACCACCACGTTAGTCTCAATATGAACACCGAGAGATTTTACATTCTCGATTTCTTTTGCCACAACACCGGTCTTGGGAAGACGGAACTCGGGAATACCGTATACCAGTACACCGCCTGCCTCATGCAGTGCTTCGAAAATGGTCACATCATATCCCAGCTTTGCCAGATCTCCGGCACAGGTAAGACCAGCAGGGCCGGAACCGATCACAGCTACCTTCTTACCGTTCTTCTGTGCTGCGGGAGTGGGCTTGATGCCATTCTCTCTTGCCCAGTCAGCCACAAAACGCTCCAGCTTACCGATGGAGATCGGATCTCCCTTAAAGCCACGGATACATTTTCCTTCACACTGGCTTTCCTGAGGGCATACACGGCCGCAGACAGCGGGAAGAGCGCTGGATTCACTGATAATACGATAAGCCTCTTCAATGTTGCCGTTCTTCACCTGTTCAATGAACTGTGGAATCTGGATTGCTACGGGGCAGCCCTTTACACACTGTGCATTTTTACAGTTAATGCAGCGGGAAGCCTCTTCCATTGCTTCTTCTTTGTTATATCCGAGACAAACCTCTTTGAAATTGGTAGCACGTTCCTTCGCATCCTGCTCTCTGACAGGAATTCTCTTTAATACATCCATTTTATTTTAACCATGCCTTTCTGATTTATCGTGTTCAAACTTTTGTATGACTACTGGCAGTTGCCGCAGCCACCGTGATGGGTATCTCCCTCTTTCAGGGCCAGCATTGCACGTCCTTCTGCAGTCTTGTAGATCTGCTGACGTCTCATTGCCTCATCAAAGTTTACTTCATGTCCATCGAACTCCGGTCCGTCTACACAGGCGAACTTTACCTTGCCGCCGACAGTTACACGGCATGCGCCGCACATTCCCGTACCGTCTACCATAATAGGATTCAGACTGACAACTGTGGGAATCTCCAGTTCTTTGGTTAAGAGACACACGAATTTCATCATGATCATAGGACCGATGGCAATACACAGATCGTACTTTTTACCTTCTGCCACCAGATCCTTGATGGTCTGGGTTACCATACCGCTTCTTCCATAGGAGCCGTCATCGGTGGTTACATACAGATTTCCTGCGACAGCTTCCATCTCCTTCTCCAGGATCAGAAGATCTTTGGTCTTGCTTCCCACGATAACATCTGCAGCAACGCCATGCTCATGCAGCCATTTTACCTGGGGATATACCGGTGCCGCACCGACACCACCAGCCACGAAGAGGATCTTCTTTGCCTTTACCTCATCCAGAGGCTGTTCTACCAGCTCGGAAGGACATCCCAGAGGACCTACGAAATCATGGAAGTATTCTCCCTCGGAAAGCTGTGCCATCAGTTTTGTACCGGCACCAACGGTCTGGAACACAATGGTTACTGTTCCTTTTTCTCTGTTGTAATCACAGATAGTCAGAGGGATACGCTCACTCTCGCTATCCATTCTTACGATGACAAACTGACCGGGTTCACAGGTCTTTGCCACTCTGTTTGCTTCTACCTCCATAAGATAGATGTTGGTTGTCAGCTCCTGTTTTTTTACGATCTTATACATTTCTCTTTTTCCGTCCCTTCTGTTAGGATTATATATCTAAACGGTCACCAAGCGTATAATGGCGGCCGCTTTCGTCGGTCTGCAATTTGTACAGTTCCCGGGTATAGGCATTTACGGCGAACAGATTCCCCGTCTTTGTGACTGTCCCATCTTCTCCCCGGTAGATCTCGGCAACAACATAGAAATCATCTATCTTGTTGATGTTCGTCACATACTGATACTGATAGAGATATGCGGCACCGGATTCATCAAAGCTTCCGGATGCTTCCGTTATTTTACCACTTTCTATGGCATAATTCACTACTTTTGTCACGGCATCCTCCGGCATAAACTCCGTGTTCATGACCAGATTGTAGCTTTTCTCCACGATCTCGCTCTTTCTTCCTTCCGCAATGCGGATAAACCGGAAGACTGATTTGCCAAGAGGCATGGGGATCGGTCCATTATACACCGTGGAATTCTGCGTAGGATCGGAACCATCCGTTGTGTAATAAACATCATATCCGTCGGTCACCTCGATATTGATTGGGAATTCATAATCCCCACTGACCGCCGTTACCTCCGGAGCACTCAGTTCCTCGATCTCAATATGGTAATTTTTGGTAACCACTGGACTACTGATCCCATTCTCATTGATGTAGACGGCTTTGATACAGTAATCACCGCTCTCTAAAAGGATGGGTGCCGTATACAGCAGACTGTGTTCTCCCGGTTCGGTTTCGTCGGTAGTATAGTAGATCTTACCACTTCCGAAAGTTGTCAGTTTCAAAGGCTGGATGCTGGTATAATATCCCTCCTGCAGACTGAATTCCGGTTCCATTGCCATATAGCTCTGGTATTTACTCATAATATTTACATTACCACAGTTCAACAACAGATCATTAATGGTCTTATAATCTTCCCTGGCCGCATAGATGGCGATCAGCTTTCCATAAGCACTTTCCAGTTGTTCGGAAGTAGCTGCGGCATCCGCAACAATCTCCCGAAGCAGATATTCATATTCCATTTTGTTGTTCTTCTGAAAATAAATATCCGCCAGTTCAAATTTTAAGGTGATGTTCCCCGGATCGATTTCCAGCGCACGTTCATAACAGGTAACCGCCTGATCGTATTCCCCGGAAGCTACATACTCTCTCGCACTCTTTATCTGATATTCAGCGGAATGATAGTGGGAATAAGAGATTCCGAAACCGGTACATACCACCGCTACTACCGCAAGCACCAGGATCAGTACAATGAATTTCCAGCGAAAGGGATGTTTTGCCGTATTTTCCAGCGGTTCTTCATCCCAGTCCTGCAATTCCGTCATGCTCTGCTGTGCATCCTGATCGTCCGTGGCATCTTCTTCCGGTGTCATTTCCCTGGCAATATCATGCAGAGTCTGCTCCATATTGTATTCAATTTCCGGTTCAAAATCGGGAACAATATGGATATCCTCCCCGCAGTGCTCGCAGTAAAGCGTACCTTCTTTCATTTCCGCCCCGCAATTCGGACACTTCATATAATTATCCTCTTACTGCCTGCAAGGATACCGATTCCAGGCAGTTATTCATCAGCATAGCTATGGTCATAGGACCTACGCCGCCGGGAACCGGAGTAATGGCGCTGCATACAGGCTCCACACTGTCAAAGTCCACATCACCGCACAACTTGTTTTCTTCGTTGCGGTGAATTCCCACGTCAATGACAACCGCACCATCTTTTACATATTCTGCCGTGATCATTTTCGGCTTGCCGACAGCCACCACCAGAATATCCGCTCTTTTGGTTACTTCTTTCAGATCTTTGGTACGGCTGTGAGCCACCGTCACCGTACCGTTCTCCCGAAGCAGCAACAATGCCATGGGCTTGCCGACGATATTACTTCTGCCTACCACCACACACTCTTTTCCGGCGATCTCAATACCGGAACGCTTCAGCAGCTGTATGACTCCTGCAGGAGTACAGGACTCAAAGCACGATGCAGAGTGCACCGACATTCTGGGGATGAAATCCGTCTACATCCTTTAAAGGAGAAATGGAATCCAGTACCTTTTCTTCGTCAATATGTTTCGGTAACGGCAGCTGCACCAGAATGCCGTTGACATCGGTTCTGTCATTTAATTCCCGGATCAGCTCCAGTAATTTTTCCTCTGTTGTCTCCTCTGAAAGTTCATATGCCAGAGACCGGATACCTACATATTCGCAGGCCTTTTTCTTGTTGCGGACATATACGGAAGATGCGGGATCCGCACCTACCTGGATCACCGCCAGCATTACTTCACAGCCCTGCTCTTTTAACCCTGCGACTTTTTCTTTGACTTCATCTTTAATCTGTGCGGAAATAACTTTTCCATCTATTAACTGTGCCATGAGACACTTTCCTCCTTACTAGAACAAGCCTACGATCCTACCGCTGTCATCCACATCGATATTGTAAGCAGCTGGAGCCTTGGGCAGGCCGGGCATGGTCATGACCGCACCGGTGAGCACTACAACAAAACCGGCACCGGCAGACACATAGACCTCTCTTACATTCAATTCAAAACCGGAAGGTCTTCCCAGTAACGTAGGATCATCTGACAGAGAATACTGGTTCTTTGCCATACATACCGGCAGATCACCAAAGCCAAGTTCCGTCAGTCTCTTTAACTGTTTTGCTGCCGCCGGAGCAAACACTACATCAGACGCTCCGTAGATCTCCTGCGCGATCTTTTTGATCTTATCCTGAAGAGACAGTTCATTTTCATATAAAACATGGAAGTGGTTCTCTTTTTCGTCGATTGCTTTTAATACTTTCTCAGCCAGAGCGATTCCACCCTCTCCGCCTTTCTCCCACACTTCGGAGAGTGCGAACTCACAGCCTCTTGTCTCACAGAATTCTCTGACATAAGCGGTCTCCGCCTCACTGTCGGTGATAAAAGAGTTCAGGGTAACCACTACAGGCACACCATATTTCTGAAGATTCTCAATATGTTTCTCCAGATTCACAATACCTTTTTTCAACGCTTCCAGATTCTCTGCTCCCAGATCCGCCTTTGCAACGCCACCGTTGTATTTCAGTGCACGGATGGTTGCTACCAGTACCACTGCATCAGGAGTAAGTCCTGCCTTACGACATTTGATATCGAAAAATTTCTCTGCTCCCAGATCCGCACCGAAGCCGGCTTCCGTGATGCAATAGTCTGCCATCTTCATGGCTGCCTTAGTAGCTCTGACGGAGTTACATCCGTGAGCGATGTTGGCAAACGGACCTCCGTGTACCAATGCTGGAGTATGCTCTAAGGTCTGGATCAGATTGGGCTTGATGGCATCCTTTAACAGTGCTGCCATGGCACCGACTGCTTTCAGCTGACCGGCGGTCACCGGCTCACCCTGATAGTTGTAAGCCACAACGATTCTGGACAGGCGCTCCTTCAGATCCTTCATATCGTCTGCCAGACACAGGATCGCCATGATCTCACTGGCTACGGTAATGACAAAATGATCCTCTCTGACAAAGCCGTCTGTCTTGTTGCCAAGTCCTACCACAATATTACGAAGGACTCTGTCATTCATGTCCTCACAGCGCTTCCACACGATCTGCCGGGTATCGATGCCCAGATCATTGCCCTGCTGGATATGATTGTCCAGCAACGCAGCCAACAGGTTGTTGGCAGAGGTGATTGCATGAAAATCACCGGTAAAATGCAGATTCAGTTCATCCATAGGCACTACCTGTGCATAACCGCCGCCGGCAGCTCCACCTTTGATACCAAAGCAGGGGCCTAAGGACGGCTCTCTGAGCGCAATTACAGCCTTTTTGCCCATTCTGCCGAAAGCTTCTCCCATACCTACCGTGGTCGTGGTCTTACCCTCTCCTGCAGGAGTTGGGTTGATAGCTGTTACCAGAATCAGTTTTCCATTGGGACGATCCTGGATCTTACGTAAAAATTCTTCGGAAAGCTTTGCCTTGTATTTTCCGTAAAGTTCCAGGTCATCTGCTTCAATGCCAATACTTTCAGCCACTTTGGTGATGGGCTCCATTACCGCTTCCTGTGCGATTTCAATATCTGTTTTCATGTCCTTTTTCCCTCCGTTTATTCAGACAGTCTCGAACGAATGTCAGATTTCCTCCAACAGCTGTTCGAACTGTTCCATGCTCATAAGTACTTTTCTGGGTTTAGTGCCTTCTTCTTCACCTACCACGCCGTATTCGCAAAGCTGATCCATGATTCTGGCAGCACGGTTGAAACCGATTTTCAACACACGCTGCAACATGCCGATGCTGGCCTTGTCTTTATCAATAATAAACCTTGCGGCCTCCTCAAAATATTCGTCTCTGTCGTTACCGCCACCAGAACCGCTTCCGGAGGAACCACCTGACGAGCCGATATTTTTGATCTTCTCTTCAATATCTTCTGCATAGTTGCTATAGGTATTGCCCAGTGCCTGGTTCTTGAGATAATCCACCACATCGGATACTTCCTTGTCGGACACAAAAGCACCCTGTACTCTGGCCGGTTTGGAATAACCCTGCGGGTAGAATAACATATCGCCTTTACCAAGCAATTTCTCCGCACCGTTCATATCCAGGATCGTTCGTGAATCCACACCGCTGGATACGGAGAATGCCACACGACTGGGCATATTGGCCTTGATCAGTCCGGTGATGACATCCACACTGGGTCGCTGGGTAGCGATGATCAGATGGATACCTGCGGCTCTGGCCAACTGTGCCAGACGACAGATAGATTCCTCCACTTCGCCGGGGCATACCATCATCAGATCCGCCAGCTCGTCCACGATAATGACGATCTGTGGCATCTTCTTCGGTGCTTCCTCTCCTTCCGGAACAGGCATAGTCTCTATTTTCTTGTTATACCCCTTCAGATCACGGACATTATAATCGGCAAACTTCCGATAACGGTCTTCCATCTCACTGACGCCCCAGTGCAATGCAGCAGATGCTTTCTTGGGATCTGTCACTACCGGGATCAGCAAATGAGGAATGCCGTTATAGACACTCAGTTCCACGACCTTCGGATCCACCATGATCAGTTTCACATCATCCGGATGCGCCTTGTACAAAATACTCATGATCAGCGTATTAATGCATACGGACTTACCGGAACCGGTAGCTCCGGCGATCAGCATATGAGGCATCTTGGCAATATCCGCCACCACAGTCTTGCCCGCGATATCCTTACCTACGGCAAATGCAATATTGGAATTAAACTCCTGAAACTCTTTGCTCTCTAACAGATCCCGGAGTGCTACTGTCATGTTCTCTTTGTTCGGGACTTCGATACCGATAGCTGCCTTTCCGGGGATCGGTGCCTCAATACGAATATCCGTTGCCGCCAGATTCAGCTTGATATCATCTGCCAGGCCTACGATCTTGGATACCTTTACGCCCTGTTCCGGCTGTAGTTCATAGCGGGTAACACTGGGACCCTGGCTGATATCGGTAATCGTTACCTTTACACCGAAAGTATTTAACGTCTGCTGCAAGCGCATGGCGGTCTCTTTCAATTCTCTGGAGGAATCTCCGGTAGCTGCTTTTCCCTTCTGTAACAGGCTCAGAGGCGGAATCCGGTATTCTGCCGGAGGCTGTTTGGCCGCTTTCGCAATATCCTTATGTATCTGATCCTCTGCCAGAGAATTACCCTTTGGCGGCTCCGGTGCCGTGATTTTCGGTCGTATGCGGCTTTCCGCCGTTGCTGTCTCTGCAGGTTCCCGCACGACAGGCTCAGTCTCCGGCTGCAGCTGCCGCATATCG
>OJNI01001946.1_pt1 | contig 11296 bp, 14 predicted proteins | sample 1597441 | NCBI WGS metagenome assembly OJNI01 (sample SAMEA2452131, study PRJEB22498) | human gut metagenome | reverse complement strand
ATAATACTTGCCGCCATTCCAAGGAATGCAAGTGCCAGCATCTTGGCCCCTGTGTGTAAGATATAACTGGTTTCGATCTGATCGGTATCGATTCCTACATGTGTGTAAGCATCTTTGATATAGGTGGAGGCTGCCTGTTCAATGATTGAATCCTGCATGGAATTCATCTGTTTATTCATCTGTTTGATCAGCGCGTCTCTGCCTTCTGCTCCCATGAAGTTCAACATATCATAGATATCCATCTTGTCAAAATCCGGAACTTCTGACATCTGCGCCTTGGCCTCAGCCTGTTTTGCTTCAACCTGTTTTTTCATATTTGTACGCATCTGGTCTTCGATTCTTTGTGTCATGTCACTGCCGGAGTCAAATCCTGCCGCCAGAAGCATCGGCTTTCCGAGGATATCGGAGAGCTTCTCCATCTTTTTATCATCTTCTTTTACAGAAGATTTTAATTCCATAACGGTTCCCTTATAGTCGTATTTCTTCGTTGATTTCGTATAAGCATTCTTTACAAGCTCCTGCTTATCCGACGGAACCAGAAGTAACAAATGGTTCAGATCTTTTTTAGAAATCGTATCCGGTACGGTCTCATCGATACCCCCCTGCTGGATACCGACATTCACAATATCCGAGGTATATGTCGGCAATGACAGGTCACAATATGCCTGCACGACAAGTATACAGATAATCGCTACAACCGCACCTGCATACGGTTTCAGAAATTTTAATAATTTTCCCATATCTTTTATGCCTTTCCTTTCTGTCCTATTTATATCAAAACAGTTCCTACATATGTTTCATAGAAGGATGTGTTTTTTCCATAATGGTCTGCATATCCACTCCTTTGAAATCCTTAGACTCCAGAAGATTATTCTTCATCTCTGCAAGCAGACGCTTCATCAGAAGTACCTCTTCTCTTGATATCCCCTGATAGATTATTTCTTCCATCTCTGTAAGGACACGGCGTATTCCATCTATACATTCTTCCCCTTTCGGAGCAAGCTGTATCCTTGTAATCCTCTGATCCTTCTCATCCATCTTACGGCTTACATAACCTTTTTCTTCCATCTTGCGAAGTGCGACTGTCATAGACGGTGGAGTAATCCCAACTCTTTGTGCGAGCTGTCTCTGTGACTGTTCTCCCCAGCATTTCAGTGAAAATAATATTCCTGCCTGACTCGGCTTGATGTCCAGTTCTTCCATTCTTTTCATTCCCTGATATTTCATGAACTGCATCAATTGAAATATCGAAAAGAACACAGATGATTCCATCTCTTTGTGCATATTATTTCTCCTCTCCCAATTAATTAGATGTCTAACGATTATATTAGTCATTTTCACCAGTAATGTCAATGTTTTTATATTTATTTAATAATCATTCCGTCATTTTAACAAATATTTAATTAGTTATATAACTAAAAAAAGAATCTCCGGAACAACTTTTGTCCCTGAAGATTCTTCTGCCCTTTGATTATAACTTTTCTGAATCAAGTACAATGGTAAACGGACCGTCATTTACAAGACTTACTTTCATATCTGCGCCAAATTTTCCCCGTTCAACTACCGTTACTTGTTCCTTACACCTACTGATGATATATTCATACATCTTCTCCGCCATATCCGGTTTCCCTGCTTCTATAAAACTTGGCCGGTTTCCCTTCTTACAGTTCGCATACAGAGTAAACTGAGAAATCAGAAGCAACTCTCCTCCTACCTGATCCAGCGAAAGATTCGTCTTTCCATTCTCATCTTCAAAAATGCGAAGTCCTAACATCTTCTTTAACATCTTATCTGCTGTGTCTTTTGTATCCGAATCCGCAACTCCGATCAGGACCATGAATCCTTTCCCGATCTTGCCAATCACTTCACCATCTACTTTTACACTACTTTCTGTTACTCTTTGAATTACAAAACGCATCTGATTTTCTCCCTTTTATCTCTTTTTCTTTTCAGGAACCTGTGCCAGGATAATTGCAGCAAACATCAATATACATCCCGACATTTCCCTTATTGACAGTCTTTCTCCCAGCACAATCCAGCCGGCCAGTACAGAAAAACACGACTCCAGACTTAAAAGCAGTGATGCCACCGCCGGATTTACATTTTTCTGTCCCAGTATCTGTAGTGTATAAGCAACTCCACAAGATAATACCCCGGCATATAAAATTGGCATCCATGCAGTCATTACAGCTGTTATCTTTGGTGCCTCCAATGCAAACATAAATGGCACGGACAAAATTCCGCAGACAAAGAATTGTATACACGACATCTTCACACCATCTACCTTAGGTGCAAAATGATCGATTACCAGGATATGTACCGCAAATACAAGTGCGCATAAAAATACCAGAATATCTCCTTTGCCAACAGAAAACGACTCTGTAATACACAGGAAATAAAGTCCCGCAACCGCCAGCATATCTTCCAGCCTATCTTTTTATGAAGAAAAATTCCCATCACCGGAACGATCACGATATAAAAAGCGGTGATAAATCCGGCCTTTCCCGCTGTCGTATATTTAATACCGATCTGCTGAAGACTGCTTGCCGCAAACAGTAACACACCACAGGCCAATCCGCCCGTGAGCAGATCCTTTTTCGTGCCTGTATCTTTCGATCTTCCATTTAATTTCTGCAAGATCCAGATACATGGCCAAAGTGCCGCTCCTCCAATCAGGCTTCTGACTCCATTAAATGTAAACGGTTCCAGATAATCCATACCCACACTCTGTGCTACAAATGCTGTTCCCCAGATAAAAGCTGTAAGAAGCAGCATTAAACCATTCTTAATCCTCATATCATTCACACTCTCCATATATACATATCCTAAATATATTTACATGCATTCTTTCCTTCACTATTTTTTATACTGCTGTTTATTATACGATACATTCCGGTGATTTGCAAAGAATCTGCTCTACTTTTTATAATGATATTAATATCAGAATCCCACTTGACTTTTGTATCAAACAACGGGATACTAATAGATAAGAAAAGGAGGACTTCACTATGTTATCAGAACGAATCTTAAAGCTTCCGGGCTTTCTTTATCAGATCGGGAACAATTATTATTATCTTGGAAAATGGATCTGCAAGGAATGCACCGACCAGGCTGCCACTGATTGTGTCACCATGTATCAGATGTGCCGCGCCGGAAAAGAAGAACCTGAAACAAATACTTATTTTCAAAAGCTCCGTGCTTACAGTGATTTCGCATTAGAAGTACCGTATAATCCTTCTAAAATTGCTGCAGATATGAAAGCGATTTTGGAATCTCTTTCTGATGAACAGCTTCACAATCTCACGGAACAGATTGATCATCTTGAAGAAGATATTACCCGTTATTGCGGCTAAATTCTTCTTTTCAACCGACTGCCTGTGTTCTTTTTTGCAATATAGTGGTACAAAAATAAGAGGAGCATTTCCATACACACGGAAACGCTCCTCTTATTTTTGTTCACAGTCAATCCGTCAAATCACTAAATAGTAACTTTGCCTGTTGTCTCTTCATTTATTACATAATAAGCTGCAGCTTCTTCTGGTTTCAGATATACATTCAGAGTTTTGATTTCTTCCACACTCTTACCATACTCTTTTGTCCATACTTCATGCACTTTTTTTGTAATCTCTTCTGTGCTGATCTCTTTACCCATATACTGAAGATAAAAGCTTGTCTTTGCTTCTTTCTTCACGTCTTCTGCCTCTTTCAATACACCTGCTCTTGTCTCGATTGCCTTAGTTGTGTCTTTTGCAGTTGCGATTGCTGCCGGTCTTGAGTTGTTTCTTCTATTTTTTTTCATATTGATAACCTCCTCAATCTACAAATAGAACATTACCTTCTCTATTATAAAGCATTTGCGAAAAATGTCAAAAGATATCCGTTTTTATTCGTCCCCGCGTCCATATTGGTTAATTGTCAGATCCTTTACCACTTCCCCTGCAAGAATCAGTCCTGCAACCGACGGAACAAATGCAATGCTTCCCGGGATGTCTCTTCTTTCGGTACATTTTCTGTCCGTTCCCGGAGGACATACACAGTGCTGTCTGCAGCTGATACTCATATCTTCCAGCGGACGTACCGGCTTTTCTTCTGAATATACAACTTTCAGTTTCTTTACGCCACGTGCCTTTAATTCTCTTCGCATAACCTTTGCAAGCGGACACATCTTCGTCTTATAGATATCTGCCACCTGAAATGCCGATGCATCCAGTTTATTACCGGCTCCCATACAACTGATAACCGGAATTTCTGCGGCTTTTGCACGCATAATGATCTCAATCTTTGCCGTTACCGTATCTACTGCATCTACCACGTAAGAGTATTCTTCAAACGGGAATTCATGTGCATTCTCAGGAAGATAAAAGCATTTCCTTACTTCTACATCTGCGTCCGGATTAATCTCAAGGATTCTTTCTTTCATCACATCTACTTTATATTTTCCAACCGTCTTCCTTGTTGCAATAATCTGACGGTTAATATTCGTCAGACATACTTTGTCATCATCTACCAATACAAACGAACCGACACCGCTTCTTGCAAGTGCTTCTACAACATATCCACCAACACCGCCGATTCCAAAAACTGCAACCTTTGCATTCGAAAGTCTGTCCATATTATCAGCTCCTAAAAGAAGCTGCGTTCTGGAAAACTGATTTAACATAGCTTTTCCTCCACTCATACTTTATATTTTTTTCTGTCCGTATTCTTGACTTATCATTCACTCTTCGCACCGTTTCACAGCGCAATCCCTATTATAGTAGTAGGATATATAGTAAGTCAACTTATTTCTTATATCTTCTTATATGAATTCTTCTGACGATGGTCTCTTTCGATGCACAGATCTTATCTGCCAGACATACCAGCCAGGCTTCTTTACACATTGGTGGAACGATATTAAGAGGAAACATATGCCGCGAAATGATGTTTTCTTCCCGTCTGGTCAGTTCAAAATCATTTTTTGCATTTTGAAGCGCACGTCCTGCATGGATAAAACCGTGAAATCTGTGTCCCGCATTTTTTTCATGCCAGTCATACAAAAAATAATCATGCAAGAGCGCACCTCTGATCAGCTCTTTTCTATTTACATTTAGGGAAAATCTTTCTGCAAGCTCCACACTTGTGTACGCTACACTGATACAATGCTTATACACGGATATATCACTGTGCTGCATATATCTCTGTGTATATTTCATACGCCCCTGTTCATCCAGTTCTTTCAGTATTTCTTTGATGTCTTCCAGAATCCGGTCCTCATCATTCATACAGTCAGCCCCTTACTCTCCATATAATTATTCTTCGAACGCCTGTCTGATACTGTCATAATGAAGAAAAATTCCTTCATCAGCATATCTCTTAATCTCATTCAAATCCGCAATCGCAAAGCCAGACACTTCTTCTTCCTGTGTCTTTACATCTGATTCATCAAACTCCAGCACAAATTTTCTTACGCTTTTCATTTAAAATGCGGCGCACATCAAACTCCAGCACAAATTTATAAATATCCACAAAATAATTATTTTTCTCTTCCGGATTCACTCTCTTATAAGAAAATGCATATCCTCCTTCTGCATTCGTTACATCAATTCCCGTCTCTTCTTTAATCTCACGGATCACTGCATCTTTCGAATCTTCTCCGGCGCGTACACCGCCTCCAGGCACTTCCCACCATCCTGCTGCCCATTCTTTATCCATTCTTCTTCGGGTGATCAGATATTTTCCATCCGGTCTCATTAATACTCCAAGAACCGTCAGGTGGAATTCCCCCGGCTTCATATTCCAGTCATTATGCTTCATTGTACGTCCTGTACGTTCCTTGTTCTCATCGTAAATATCCCATAATTCCATCTTTTTATTATTTCTCCTTCTTACGAACACATGGCGATATAAAACAAGTGGAAAACCAGTATTCCCGACTCCCCACTTTTTAATGTCTTAATATTCCTCGTTCACAATCATCTTTTCAAATTCTTTTTTTATAAAATCGCAGGTTGGCTTTGTCCACTGAGTTCCTTCCAGTCCCTTCTCAGACTTGATAAGCTGCAGTGAAAATAACAACGCCTCCAAAATCTCCTTATGTTCCAGATTCTGAAGATTTGCAACAACATATTCCTTTGCCTCTTTCGGCTGTATACCGGCTTTTTTACTCAACATCCTGCTGAACTGTTCGAATGTAATAATCTTCTTTCCATATTCCCAGAAATGATTTTCATACTTTTTATACTTCTGTACATATTCCTGAATGATTTCCAGCGATTCGGAATCCAATGTATAGCCATACTTTCCGGCAATCTTTTCCAGTTCTTTCCACCAGGAAACATCTACAGCCGAATAATCCATGCTAATCCGGAAGCAGCCTCCGGTCTTGTGAATTGCTTTTTGAAATTCATCTTCCCAAGTTGGACATACCAGCATCTTCTCTCCATTTACAATTCCACCTTGTATTATCTTTTCTTTCATCCTCCATGTCCTCCTTACGATAGATTCGTCATATCCTCAGCTCAAATCACTATGAATATTATAACATTATTTTTATCCGATTGCAAAGCCGAAGTATTTACCCAGAGCACGTCACCGACAGCTTCTTTCGAACGCATACCGATTTATATTATGGTCGATATCTAAAATTTATTTTTATAACGCAAAAAGAGCGGAAAACCTTATAAATTAAGGCTTTTCCGCTCTTTCATAGGAGCAGGGGATGAGAGAATCGAACTCCCGCCAAAGGTTTTGGAGACCCCTATCATACCACTTGACCAATCCCCTATATTCTATTTTGTTGTACATCATCGCTGAGCACTCATTATTTATACCATATTAATCATACATCTGTCAACAGAATTTTTCAATTTTTTTATTTTTTTGCAAAATTTCTGTTTTTTCGTATCTACAGAACCAGTCACTGGCAGCTTCTTTCTTATAAATACATAGCAAAAGAAGACCTCCCGGCTCTCTTTCTTGAGCCGGAAGGTCTTCTTTCCTCTATACATTTGCTTTCGCAACATTTCCAATATTCATTTTTCGAAATACACCAAGTAATACTTTTCCGATTGCCAGAACCAAAATTGCTGCTGCAATCGCCTCTGGAATTCCGGATGCTGTAACAGTTCCCATTACCAGTCCCCATACGGCACTGACTGCCACATCTTTTGCTTCTGCATACTGTTTTGCAAAAAGAATATAGATACTTCCCATTACAGTGATAGTATTAACCATTGCTCCTGCAAATCCCACGATTGGAAGTGCGATGATACTATTTACTTTCAGTTTTGAAAAAAGAATCCAAAGCCATCCTGCTGCCACACCAATTAATATCCTGCATCCTACTGAAATCCAGACTGCTTTTATTGCCCCTGGTATTCCTGTAGTACTCATAAACGGCGAGAACGCAAATGATAAAAGTGTCGGTGCCATCGTGTTACTGATCAGTGAACAGATGCCAAATACACCGCCCAGGATTGCGCCTGCTGCAGGTCCTAACAAAATTGCTCCAAGAATTACCGGAATATGTACAGTTGTTGCCTTAATGATCGGAAGCTGTATCATTCCAAGCGGTGTGTTCGCCAGAACGATTACGATCGCTGCCATAAGTGCAACACTGACCATCCAACTAGTGTCATGTTTCTTTGTCTTCATATTTAATTTTCCTCCTTGTTATCATTCCCGGTGACCGGGATACAATACAATTACGAGTCTGATTATAGCATTCCGGGAACTGCCAAACAAGTATAAAAATCCATACAATCTGCTTATTTTTCACAGTTATCACTATGATTCGTCTTTTCCTGCGGGTTCTATGTATTTTTATTACTATTGCTTGCAAGAATGAAGAAAAAGCGATATAGTGATTATAATTGTATTATTTTATTTGAACATTGAAATGAGGATGAATACTTATGTTAAAAGGAAAACATGTCCTGCTTGGCGTGACCGGAGGTATTGCTTCTTATAAAATTGCAACACTTACAAGTCTTCTGGTAAAAGCAGGCGCTGACGTTCATGTCATCATGACTAAGAACGCCACCAATTTTATCAATCCAATTACTTTTGAGACTCTGACAGGACATAAATGTATCACAGATACATTTGACCGAAATTTTGAATTTAAAGTAGAGCACGTTGCACTTGCCCAACTTGCAGACATTGTCATGATCGCACCGGCAACTGCTAATGTCATGGCAAAGCTTGCGCATGGTCTCGCCGATGATATGCTGACAACTACCGTTCTTGCAAGCCGTGCACCAAAGATCATTGCACCAGCCATGAATACCGCAATGTATGAGAATCCTGTCACACAGGATAATATTGAATTGCTGAAGCATTATGGCATGGAGGTAATCACTCCTGCCAGCGGACACCTGGCATGCGGTGACAGCGGAGCCGGAAAGATGCCGGAACCCGAGACCTTATTCCAGTACATATGCAAAACCATTGCACATGAAAAGGATATGGCCGGTATGAAAGTACTTGTCACAGCCGGACCGACACAGGAAGCCATTGATCCAGTCCGTTATATCACAAACCATTCATCCGGTAAAATGGGTTACAGCATTGCAAAAGCCTGCATGCTCCGCGGCGCTGATGTCACACTGGTAACCGGGCGTACCGCTCTTGATGCACCGCTTTTTGTTAACACCGTTCCTGTCATATCAGCCAAAGATATGTATGAGGAAGTAACTTCCAGAAGCCATGACATGGACATCATAATCAAGGCTGCTGCCGTTGCAGACTACAGGCCTTGTAATGTTGCAGATGAAAAGATCAAAAAGAAAGAGGGAGATGTCATGTCTATTCCATTGGAACGTACTGATGACATCTTAAAGTATCTCGGCGAGCACAAGGAACCCCATCAGTTCTTATGTGGTTTTTCTATGGAAACACAAAATATGCTGGAAAATTCCAAGAAAAAACTTATGAAAAAGAATCTGGATATGATCGTTGCCAACAATCTGAAGGAACAAGGTGCCGGATTTGAAACCGATACAAATATTGTTACGATGATTACGCAAAATGAAGTATTTGAACTGGAACTGATGAGCAAAGAAGAGGTCGCTTTCCATCTGCTCGATAAAATATTAGAACTTAGAAAATAAAAGTGAAAATATAATATAAGAAAGAAATTTCGTGAATTTACAGGAGGATATACGAAATGGATGCTAATTTATCAATGGAACAGATCCGTATGGATGTAAAGAATGTAACTGCTCTGAATCAGGAAGGATATGACATGAACGTCATCTCCCACAAACTTGATCTTTCAAAGGACTATGTACAGACAATTCTTACCTGTGCACAGGGATTTACAGAAGATGACACAATGGCTGTTGCTGTTCTCGTCGAAGCAAGTTTATAATTCCTATATTGACAAAAAATGTTACCGGCATGTCTGGTAACATTTTTTCTGAATTCTTCAAAATGCAAGTATTGTATCATATTGCAATATCATATTACAAGAAATTCTCATTCAGTACTTCTATAATTGATACTTGCAACCATTATTAAAAAAGAAAGGTGTTACGACAATTCTCCGTAACAGACAGGTTTTATAAATCATGAAGAAAAAATGGTGGCATGACAAAGTTGCCTATCAAATTTATCCAAAAAGCTTTTTGGATACAAACGGAGACGGAATCGGCGATCTTGGCGGAATCATCTCCAAATTAGATTATTTAAAAGAACTGGGAATTGATATCATCTGGCTCTCTCCAATCTACAAATCCCCTTTTGTAGACCAGGGATACGACATTTCCGATTATTATGCAATTGCAGAAGAATTCGGTACAATGGAACAATTCGAAGAACTGCTTGCAGAAGCAAAGAAAAGAGATATGTACATCATTATGGATCTGGTTATCAACCACTGTTCTGATCAACACGAATGGTTCCAGAAAGCACTGGCAGATCCGGAAGGCGAATATGCCGATTATTTTTATTTCCGCAAGGGAAAGAATGGAAATCCACCAAGCAATTACCGTTCTTACTTCGGCGGAAGCTGCTGGGAGCCGGTTCCGGGAACGGATCTGTACTACCTTCATATGTTCGCCAAAGAGCAGCCGGATCTTAACTGGGAGAATCCGGTAGTCAGAAAGAAGCTTTATGAAATGGTGAACTGGTGGCTTGAAAAGGGTCTCGCCGGATTCCGTATTGACGCGATCATAAATATAAAGAAAGACCTGACTTTTTCAGATCTTGATCCGGACGGACCGGATGGGCTTGCAAACTGCTGGAGGATGGTAGAAAACGTAGATGGTGTCGGCATTTTTCTCGAGGACTTAAAGAAACATACTTTCCAGAAATACGATGCCTTTACTGTCGGTGAAGTATTCAACATGAAAGAAGGCGAACTTGCAGACTTCATCGGTGAAAATGGTCATTTTTCCACAATCTTTGACTTCAGTGCTCACATACTCAGTGAAGGGGAACACGGATGGTACGATGCCCCACCCGTAGACTTTAAAGAATGGCGGAAAGCCATCTCTGACTCCCAGCTCAGAGTGCAAACTTGCGGACTGGAAGCCAATATCATTGAAAATCATGATGAACCAAGAGGTGTATCCCGCTTCTTACCAGATTATGCGCAGAATCCTGCCGGAACCAAAATGCTCGGAACCGTCAGTATCCTTCTCCGCGGCATCCCATTCATCTATCAGGGACAGGAAATCGGTATGCAAAATGCGGTATGGAACAGTGTCGAAGAATATAATGACATCAATACCATTGATCAATATCATACTGCAAGGAATGCCGGTCTTACCGATAAAGAAGCACTTAAGGCTTGCAGCAAACTAAGCCGCGATAATGCCAGAACCCCCGTACAGTGGAATGCTCAGGAAAATGCCGGATTTACCGCAGGAACTCCTTGGCTGAAAGTAAATGACAATTATAAAGAGATCAATATGGCTGATCAGGATCAAGATCCAGACTCTATATTAAATTATTACCGGAGACTGATTGCGCTTCGAAAATCTCCAACATACAAAGAAGTCTTTACTTATGGTAAATTTCTCCCTGCTTATCAGGACACAGAGGATGTCATGGCCTATTACCGGAAAGATGAACATACACGTATACTGGTCGCCGCTAATTTTGGAAAAGAATCTGTCGAACTTCCGTTAGATTATCCGGTGAAACAGGTTCTTCTTTCTAATCAGCACAAGCAGCATAATTATAATACCGAATCCCATCTTTCACTTGAAAGCTGCGAAGTAATCGTATTCGAATTATAAGTTCAAAAACCCCCGGCACATTGGTATGCTCCCCGTCAAGAGGACAATAAAAAATAATAAATTTTTGTATCGTC
>OJNI01001942.1_pt1 | contig 11310 bp, 9 predicted proteins | sample 1597441 | NCBI WGS metagenome assembly OJNI01 (sample SAMEA2452131, study PRJEB22498) | human gut metagenome | reverse complement strand
GAACTACGGAAAACAAAAAAGTGCCAACAAACACTTGACACAAACGTTCTTTTTCCTTGCATAAAAATAACATCTTCTGTTATGATATAATCAATTGGGGAATTTATTTGAAAGACGAGGAAATAGATTGATGGAGCATGTGTATAACGGAAAGGAAAACACAAAATATTTAAAACTATTAAAACAAAACTATTCATCAAGTCAGGCGGTAATCCGGGAAATCGTAAATTTAACGGCCATTACAAACCTGCCGAAAGGGACGGAGTTTTTCTTAAGTGATATTCATGGTGAATATGAAGCATTTTTGCATATTATGAATAACTGTTCCGGAGTAATCAAAGAAAAAGTGGACTTGATTTTTAAAGATACCTTATCGGAGTTTGACAGACAGGAACTGTGTACACTGATTTATTATCCGAGAGAAAAAATGACGCTGCTCGGGGAAACGAACAGAATTGATGGCAACTGGTATGCCATGACATTGAATCATTTAATTATGGTTGCCAAGTTATTGTCGTCGAAGTATACAAGGTCAAAAGTGAGGAAGGCACTGCCGGAGGACTATGCTTATATTATTGACGAGCTGCTGCATGCGCAGGAAGATGAAGATGCAAACCAGATTCGGTATCATAAGCAGATATTACAGACGATTATTGAGCTGGAGGATGCAGATGAATTTATTATTGCACTGTCGCAGTTGATTAAGCGACTGGCTGTTGACCACCTTCACATTGTCGGAGATATTTTTGACCGAGGCGGGAGTGCGGATAAAATACTGGATTTATTGTATGATTATCATTCACTGGATATTGAGTGGGGAAATCATGATATTTTATGGATGGGTGCTGCCTGCGGAAATGATGCGTGCATATGCAGTGTGATTCGTAATAACCTCAAATATGATAATGTTGAAATTTTAGAAAATGCCTATGGAATCAGCTTAAGGCAGTTGATTCTTTTTGGTATGAAAACGTATGGAATTGAGGATGGCATAAAGGCAGCATTAGCAGCGGTTACCGTTATCCTTTTTAAGTTAGAGGGGCGGTTGATAAAGACACATCCGGAGTATGAGATGAGTGACAGGCTGTTATTGGGGCAAATGGATGATACAAAAAATAAGGTTATGATTGAGGGCGAATGGGTCACTATGAATACCAATGTGTTTCCGACTGTAGATTTAGCAGATCCTTATGAATTAACAGAGGAAGAAACGGAAATTTTGCGGAAACTGCACCGGAATTTTGTGTCGAGCCAGCGTCTGCAAAAACATATTCGTTTTCTGTATGAAAAAGGAAGTATGTACAATGTATACAACGGAAATTTAATTTATCATGGGTGTGTTCCGGTTGATAAAAACGGAGCTTTTGATAAATTGTGCATTGATGGGAAATATTATCATGGAAAAGCGTTGTTGGATAAGTGCGAGGAAAAAGCAAGAGCTGCTTATTTGGACAACCCGGACAAAGATGATATTGATTTCATGTGGTTTTTGTGGGGCGGTGAAAAGTCGCCTTTGTGTGGAAGAAAACTTAAGACTTTTGAGCGTGAATACGTGGACAAAGAAAGTTTGTGGACGGAGGAGTCAAATCCTTATTACAGCAAGTATTATGATGAAAGTTTTTGCTGCCAGATTCTTCATGAATTTGGGCTTTATGATGACGATTCCCATATCATCAATGGACATACACCGGTCCATGCCATTGAGGGGGAAAATCCGGTCAGGGCAAAAGGAAGGCTGTTTGTAATTGATGGCGGTTTCTGCCGCTCCATGAATAAAGCGACAGGGATTGCCGGCTATACCTTGATTTTTAATTCGCATGGGTTAAGGCTGAAAGCGCATACCCCATTTACTTCAGTGGAAGACGCCTTGATGAATAATACGGATATTGAATCCTCTTCTGAGATTATCGAAAAAGATTTGCAGCGTATGTTTGTAAAAGACACAGACATTGGCAAACATTTGTTGGAGGAAATCAGTGATTTGAGAAAATTGCTTGAAAATTACCGCAGATTATAGAAAAGGCAAAACTTGCCATTTTTTCTCATGCTTGTTAGAATAAAGTTATTAAGTTGCGTGTGCGCGGAAAAGAGGAATTATTATGAATACAGATACATCGAAGAAAACTTTTTTGTTAGTTGAAGGGGCATTAATGATTGCCATGGCGTTTGTCCTTAGTTATATTAAACTTTATGATATGCCGATGGGCGGAAGCATTACACTGGAAATGATTCCGTTAGTCATTATGGGACTTCGTCATGGAGTGAAATGGGGAACATTTACGGCAGCCGTACATGGTATCATTCAGCTTATATTAGGCTTTAGTAATGTAATGTACTGCGCTACGATTCCTGCGATGATTGGATGTGTACTGTTAGATTATCTTTTTGCCTTTACGGTACTTGGACTGGCAGGGCTTTTTCTTCCGCTATTTAAGAATAAGCTTATAGGTGCGGCAGTTGGAACGGCGATATGCGGAGCACTGCGCTTTCTGTGCAGCTTTTTATCCGGATGGCTTTTGTGGGGAAGTTATGCACCAAAGGGTTGGAGCGTTGCTTACTATAGCTTAATCTACAATGGTTCTTATATGCTGCCAAACATTATCATCGGAGTAATTGTTATTTTGATAATTGGAAAAACAGCACCGGGATTTTTATTTCAAAAGAGGGAAAACGATAGATAAAACTGGTGCAGGAAAGAGGGGGTTTTATGTATTGGATTTTACTGGTAATTCAGTATGTGGGAATGGCAGCACTGTTTTTTGAAATTTTATATGTAAGCAGACAGCACAGTTCGCGGATTCAGACGCTTCTTGTGATGCTTTTATATGCTACGGTATTTAATATTGCCGGGTATACGCTGGAAATGCAGGCGGCGACCAAAGAACTGGCAATGCAGTCTTTGAAATTTACATATTTAGGAAAACCGTTCATTATATTTATTATGTACCTCTTTGTAATGGAGTATTGCGGGGTAAAACTTAGTAAAAAAAAGGTAAATTTATTTTTTGGCATAAGCGTGTTTGTGGCGGCATTGGTATTTACCAATGAACATCATTCGCTTTTTTATTCATCCATTTCTTATACAGAAGATGGACTTTTTCCGCATTTGGTACTGGGACATGGATTGTTTTACAACTTGTATATTATTCTTGTACTATATTTCGTTTTTTCTACCTTTTACGTGTGCGTTCAGAAATATCGGAAAGACAAATCAGAAATTATGCGCAAGCAGGTAACGGTACTGCTTGTTATGGTGCTGCTTACGTTCCTTTGTCTGGTATTGTTTTTGTTTAAACTGACAGACGGATATGATTCGACAACATTGGCGTATCTGGTGGCAGTGTTTTTGTTTCAGCGGCTCATTCGCAAGTATAAGTTATTTGACACGCTGCGTCTGGCACAACAGGAAGCGGTGGAGTATATGTCCAATGGCTTAATTGTTCTCAATATTTATGGCGGGTTGGTTTACACGAACCCGGAGGCAGAAAAGATATTGGAAAAGCTGCAGAAAGAGCGGAGTGAGGGGTTACAATATTTAGAAGATCTTGCTGCGAAGTCAGAAAATTTATTTTTAGATGAATGTTCACTTCTAGAACACAAAAATAGTGAAAAATGTGTATATGAAGTATCCAAGCATGGTATTTACCGCGATGATAAATATTATGGGCGAATGATTGTCATTACAGAAATTACGGACAACTATTATTATACGGAGCGTTTGCAGCATGACTTGGATGTTAAGACCAAAGAGGTAGTCAAAATTCAGCGTGATATCATTGCCAGTTTTGCAGCGATGATTGAGGCGAGGGATGGAATTACCGGACTTCATATTAAAAATACTGGAAATTTAGTGACGGTACTTGTCAATGTGATGAAAAAAGATGCGAGATTTGCCGATAAAATTACGGATGAATATGCAGAGATGACGGCGGCAGCCGCACGTCTGCACGATATTGGAAAGATTGCTATCCCGGACCGTATTTTGCAGAAGGAAGGAAAACTTACGGATGAAGAATTTGCCATTATGAAGGCGCATCCGGCGGAAGGAGCCAAAATATTAGAGAATACAATTCAGGGAATGGAATCCGATGCTTATTATCAGATTGCACATGATATGGCACTGTACCACCATGAGAAATATGATGGCAGCGGCTATCCGTGTGGAATTCGCGGTGAGGAGATACCGCTTTCTGCACGAATTATGGGGGTGGCAGATGTATATGATGCGCTGCGTTCCAAACGCCACTATAAAGATGGATTTTCCAAGGAAAAAGCGATGGCGATTATGAAGGAAAGCCGGGGAACGCATTTTGATGCGGAAATTGATGATTTGTTCTTGGAGCATATTGATGAAATGGAGGCCGTTTTAGATACGGGAACTGATTTATAAATACACAAGATAGGAAGTGCCGGAATGAAAAGGAATTATGAAAAATTTATTACAGATATGATACGATATGCATCATCGGCGGAGTCACCGGATTATATTATACAGCAGATTATAAAGTATATTTGTGAAAATCTGGATTCCGACCGGGCATATATTTTTGAAGATAATTTAGATGGTACATTTCGAAATACCTACGAGTGGTGTAGAGAAGGTGTATCCGAGCAAATTGATAATTTACAGCGGGTGCCTTATGAGGGAATGCTGGATGCGTGGTTTTTAGAGTATGAAAAATCACACAACATTATGATACATGATATAGAGGAGTATCGGAAAGTGAGTGAGTCACTGTATCATATTTTGAAACCACAGGGAATTCGGACTTTGGTGACAGGGCCAATTGAAGTTAATGGTAAATACATTGGTTTTTATGGAGTGGATAATCCGCCGGTGGAATTGATGGACAATATTTCTACTATGATAAATATGATGGAGTTTGTCATTTCCATGATGATTCGTATCCGAAATTATGCCAGAGAAGTTGAGGAAAATGCGCTGCGTGACCAGCTTACCGGCTGCCGGAGCCGAAAAGCACTGTCGTTTGCCTATGATGGAGACTTTGCCAAAAATCAGTCGATTGCCCTCATTATGTGTGATTTGAATGGACTGAAAAAGAAAAATGACACGAAAGGGCACGAGGCAGGAGATAAATATTTGTGTGATGCGGCAGAAGTTTTGTTTGCCTGCTTTGGCAATGAGAATGTGTACCGCGTGGGCGGTGATGAGTTTGTGATTGTGCTGTTTGATGTGGATTTAAATGCAGTGAATGAAAAAATTGATAAAATGCTTGTATATCTTGAATTGAAGGAAGTTAGTATGGCGTATGGATTTGCTTACCGGAAGAATGCGAAAGAGCCATTTGAAAATCTGCTGCGAGAAGCGGATAAAAGGATGTATGAAGACAAACGCAGATATTATGACAAAATATCAGGAGGAAAGCATTAGGAAGGAGCTGTAAGTTGGAGAAGAAAGAAAACCGGTTTCAGATTATTTCAGCAATTGCGGCGGTTGTGTTGTTATACTTAGTTTTAGAGGGCTTTGGCATCACGTGCCCGATTAAATTTCTGACCGGGATTTCGTGTGCAGGATGCGGAATGTCCAGAGCGTGGATGGCAGTTTTTCATCTGGATTTTGCACGGGCATTTTATTTTCATCCTTTATTTTTTACGCCACCGGTTATATTACTTGTCATTCTATTGAAAAAGCGCATAAAACCAGTGTTTTACAAAGGTTTTATATTTACAATGATAGCGTTATATGTTATTGTTTATTTGTATAGAATGATATGGGGGGACCATCAGGTGGTTGTGTTTGAACCGGCAAAGGGATGTATGGTTTTACTCATTCAAAAAATTTTAAGCTAAAGGAGGAGACATATGTTTTGTGCAAATTGCGGTGCACAAGTCCCGGATGGAACAAAATTCTGTCCGTCTTGTGGTAAACCGTGTTCAACAGGAGAAAAGGTAAAACAGGCAGCAGAGGATGTGTTTAACAAAAGTGAACAGGAATTAGGAAATGCTTTTGAAGATGTGAAGCAGAATTTCCAAGGAGGAACGGGAAGTACACCTCCACCATATTCCGGCGGCAGATTAAAAGAAGACCGCTCGCTTGTTACATACATTTTACTTTCACTGGTTACCTGTGGCATATACGGTTATTACTTCATTTACAAATTGGCTGAGGAAGTTAATATTGCCTGCGAGGGAGATGGCGAGCAGACTTCGGGACTTGTTGCATTTATTTTACTGTCATTCATTACCTGCGGTATTTATGCTTATTACTGGTACTACAAATTGGGAAATCGTTTAGCGGCAAACGCCATTCGTTACAATTTAAATTTCCAGGAAAACGGTACGACCGTATTGATGTGGTGCATTTTTGGCGCTTTTCTGTGTGGTATCGGACAGTTTTTTGCAATGCACATTTTGATTAAAAACTCAAATATGATTTGTGCTGCATACAACCGTTCCAAAGGATTATAACTGTTTACAAGGAAAAGAATATGTGATAAGATAAGAACAACCCGCAAAGAGGGAGTAGTTCCGCGCCAAAAGGTGAGGTGTAGATTTCGTCAGTACGATTTGAAAGAATCCGGAATTTACGGAACAAATTAGATTTGTTGAACAAGACTTTTTGTGCATGTGTTTTGCATGCACAAAAAGTCTTTTTTTATTGAGGCGGGCTGCGAACTTTGAAATTGTTATTAATCAGAGAAAGGAAAGAAAAGATGAAAGAAATTTACCGGATGACCAGGGAAGAAATACTCCAAAACCAACATGTCTCGGAGAAAGGCCTGACAGAAAGCAGGGTGCAGGAAATAAGGCAGAAAATAGGGGAAAATCAGTTACAAGCAACAAAGAAAAAAAGTCCGGTGCGCATCTTTGCGGAGCAGTTTCTGGATCTGCTCGTTATCATTTTGATCATTGCGGCGGTGGTGTCGATGCTGTCCGGAAATGTGGAGAGCACCGTCGTGATCTTTGTTGTTATTGTGATGAATGCTGTGCTTGGAACGGTTCAATATCTCAAGGCAGAAAAGTCGCTTGATTCTCTCAAGGCACTTTCATCACCACATGCAAAAGTACTTCGTGATGGTAAAAAAATGAAAATCTTTTCTAAAGAGATTGTACCAGGGGATATTCTTCTTCTGGAAGCAGGGGACATGATTGCAGCAGATGGACGCATTTTGGATAATTATTCGCTTCAGGTTAATGAAAGTTCTCTTACCGGGGAATCCACAAATGTGGATAAATCAGAAGATGCTATTGAGGAAGAGGCGGCATTGGCAGACCGAATCAACATGGTATATTCCGGTACATTGGTTGCGCAGGGACGTGCGGTGGTGTTAGTAACGGCGACAGGAATGAAGACGGAGATGGGAAAGATTGCGGAACTCATGAATGCCACGCAAGAGAGGAAAACACCTTTGCAGGAAAGTTTAGATGATTTTGGGAAAAAGCTTGCTATTGTAATCATGATTATTTCCACAATAGTGTTTGTGCTGAGAATTTGTCAGAAACAGCCAATACTGGATTCATTAATGTTTGCTGTGGCTCTTGCTGTGGCGGCAATTCCGGAGGCGCTTAGTTCTATTGTTACGATTGTGCAAGCCATGGGAACAAGGAAAATGGCAGAGGAGAATGCCATTATTAAGGAATTAAAAGCGGTGGAAAGCCTCGGGTGTGTGTCGGTAATCTGTTCGGATAAGACAGGAACGCTGACACAAAACAAAATGACGGTAACAGATATATATATTAATCATACTGTTGTTAAGCCAGAGAGCCTTAAGCTAACGGAACCGCTTCACAGAATTTTTTTGTACAACGCGATTTTGAATAATGACGCCTCCGTTCAAATGAAAAAGGAAATTGGAGATCCCACAGAGAGCTGTCTTTTGACAATGGCACAAAAAGCCGGATTGACAAAGGCTGGAATTTCGGAAGAGGTCATTCGTGAAATGATACCAAGAATGGAAGAACTTGCTTTTGACTCAGAACGTAAGCTTATGAGCACCAAATACCGCCTGCATGGTATAACGATGATACTAACGAAAGGTGCAGTGGATGTTTTACTGGAACGATGCGTAAAATGTGCCGAGATTGGTGGAAATCGTGATATGACTGACAAGATGAAAGAGAAAATTTTGCAACAGAATCAGAAGTTTTCTGAAAATGGTCTCCGAGTACTTGCTTTTGCATATAAAGAGGTTAATGAGGGCAAGAAACTGACGTTGGAGGAGGAAAATGGATTTATCTTTGTCGGTTTGGCAGCAATGATTGATCCACCGAGAGAGGAAGCAGTGGATGCTGTACAGACAGCCAGACAGGCTGGAATTCGCACAGTTATGATTACCGGAGATCATAAAGTAACAGCAGAGGCAATTGCAAAAAAGATAGGCATTTTCCAAAAAGATGATTTGGCGGTGACGGGACAGGAATTAGATGCTATGAGTGACGAAGAATTACATGGGCTTTTGGAAGAAATTTCTGTTTATGCAAGGGTTTCACCGGAAAACAAAATACGAATTGTGAGAAACTGGCAAAAGAAAGGCCGCATTGTAGCTATGACAGGGGATGGAGTAAATGATGCACCGGCACTAAAGAAAGCAGATATTGGCGTGGCAATGGGAATTACAGGAACAGAAGTATCAAAAGATGCCTCCTCTATGATTTTAGCAGATGATAATTTTGCTACCATCATTAAAGCTGTGCTGAATGGAAGAAACGTGTATCGCAATATAAAAAATGCAATACAGTTTCTGCTTTCCGGAAACATGGCTGCAATTATTGCGGTACTTGTTTGCTCGGTAGCGGCACTCCCATCACCCTTCAAACCGGTTCATCTTCTTTTTATAAATTTGTTGACAGATTCGCTGCCGGCACTTGCCATTGGAATGGAGCCATCGGATCCCGAACTATTAAAGCAAAAGCCGAGAAACCCGGAGGAAGGTATTCTTACAGGAAAATTTGTGAGCCATCTCTTTGGCTATGGTGCGCTTATTGCAGCAGCAACAATGGCAGCTTTTTGTATAGGGTTGAATAGGAGCGATGCAATGGGGGCTACAATGGCATTTGCTACCCTGACATTGGCACGGTTATTTCACGGCTTTACCTGTCGGAGCGAGCGTTCGCTGGTAGATTTGAAATTTTCTACAAATCTATGGAGCATCGGTGCTTTTGCAGCGGGAACATTACTACTTGCTGCAGTGCTTTTTCTGCCGGGATTGCAGACACTTTTTGAGGTGACTCCATTAAGTGGAATAGAGTATGCAACTATTCTGGGATTGGCAATTACACCCACCATATTTATTCAAGGTTATAAGTTCATAACTAGCAAAAAAAGAAAGAATTTGTTAAAATAAGAGAAAGAAAAGCGGCGCAAAACATACATTTTGAGAAAAGAGGCGATGGTATGAATACAAAGCGGGAATTTTGGCAGCGAAATGTGGTTGCAGTGGTTGGTATGTTAGTTTTTTCAGCGGGTATTAATCTTTTTATCGTACCGGCAAATCTTTATAATGGTGGTGTTTTGGGAATTAGTCAGGTGATTCGTACGGTATTGGTGCGTTATTTTCATTTGGCATCCGGGACAACGGATATTGCGGGTATTATTAACATGCTTTTGAATATTCCATTGTTTGTACTTGCCTATGTATTTGTCGGTAAGAAATTTTTCTTTCGGACATTGGTTTGTGTGGTGAGTCAAACATTGTTTCTTAGTTTGATTCCGATACCGGCGATACCAATTGTAAGGGATTCCCTTACTGCAAGCATAATTGGTGGAATTTTTGGAGGAACAGGAATTGGGATAGCATTGCAATCCGGTGGTTCAAGCGGTGGTTTGGATATTGTTGGTATGATTTTTACCAAACGGTTTAAAGGATTTAGTGTTGGTAAAGTGTCATTGTCGGTAAATGCAGTTATTTATATTGTTTGTGCAGTATTGTTCGGACTTCAAACGGCAGTATATAGCATTATATATTCGGCAGTAAGTATGTTGATGACGGATCGGGCTCATACGCAGAACATTAACACGGAAGTGGTTATATTTACAAAAAAGGAGCCTTTAAAGATTATTGATTACATTGTCAATGAATATCACCGCGATGCGACATGGTGGGAAGCAAAAGGCGGTTATACGGAAGAAAATACATATATGGTTATTGTTGTTTTGTCCAAATATGAATGTGCTCATTTAAAGCGGGAATTAAAAGAAGTGGATGAGCATGCATTTGTAATTGTAAAAGATGGGATGTCTGTGGTTGGAAAATATGAAAAGCATTTACAAGGGTAAGAGTTGTTGCATTCATACTGGAAGCTTATGATACAGAACTTGCAGAAAAGATAGCAATGATGGTAACGGAATCACCTTACCGTGTGACCGCAGAAACCATAAGCAATTCCTGCGGAGTTTGTGACAATTGTTCGCTGCTAGTTTTTTTGGTTTCCAGTAATTTCGTAGAAAAGCTTTGTGACTCGTGGGTTTGAGTACGTCGGTATGTGGCACTGGTAGTTTCAGTGTCCATACCGCTACGCACTCAATTAGTGGGAACGCCCACGAGACGCAAAGCTTTTCTGCGAAATTACGGAAACTAAAAAAGTGCCAATGAACAATTGACACAAACAGGCCTATTTTCAAACTTGACAGAACTAAACCTAAGCGATACAATGTATTTAGTAATACTAAATAGTTAAGAGGTGAGGGCATACGGCGAGTTTTGAACAACAGTTAAAAAAGGGTGTATTAGAGATGCTGGTTCTTGAACTTTTGGCAAAAAAGAGTATGTATGGGTATGAGATGATACAAACCTTGAAAGCGGCGAGCGAGGATTTTTTCGTTTTAAAAGAAGGAACGCTGTATCCGATTTTATACCGCTTGGAGGACAATGATTTTGCAAAAAGCAGCTGGTCTGAGCCGAAAGATGGCAAGGCACCTAAGAAATATTATGAAATAACAAAGAAGGGGAGAGAGAGACTTTTGTTTCAAAAGGAGCATTGGACTTTGTTTGAAAAGAAAGTGGATGAATTATTAAGGGGGAACGGCAAATGACAGAACAACAATTTTTACGACAGATAAAGCGGCTCCTGCATTGTAAAGCGGACAAAAAACGAGAGATACTGCGCCAGCTTGAATCAGACATTGCGAGTGCGAAAGAAGGCGGAAAGAGCTGGGAGGAGATAAGGCAGGAGTGGGGAACACCGGAGCAGTTTGTTAGTGAATTTAACGAAGATGGACGGGGCATACAAAAGGGGAAAAGAATTTTAATTGGCAGCGTGGCAGTGCTTGTTTTATTTGCTTGTGTGGCAGTAGGTGTTTGGCTTGCACACTTGCATGAAAAAAACGGCGAACAGCAGTTGGCAAAGAAT
>OJNI01001938.1_pt1 | contig 11325 bp, 8 predicted proteins | sample 1597441 | NCBI WGS metagenome assembly OJNI01 (sample SAMEA2452131, study PRJEB22498) | human gut metagenome | reverse complement strand
AGTATTTATCTTGGCACACGTAAAAACAATTCGAAATTGCTATGAAAAAGGAAAAGATTCATTTGGAGTATTTGTTGAATGCAACGTCTAAAAATATTCTTTGGTCAGCTATAAGTACACCGACCGGGTTGGAGGACTGGTTTGCCGACAAAGTTATTTCTGACGATAAAATAGTAGAGTTCCATTGGGGGAAGACAGAGCTGAGGAAAGCAGAGATTATTGCCATTCGCTCTTTCTCTTTTATCCGCTTCCGTTGGCAGGATGATGAAAACGAGCGTGATTACTTTGAAATCAAGATGACATATAATGAGTTGACAAGTGACTATGTATTAGAAATTACTGATTTCGCAGAGTCGGATGAAGTGGATGATATGAAAGAATTATGGGAGTCACAGGTTGCCAAATTAAGAAGAACTTGTGGTTTTTAGTTAACTTTCAACTAAAAATTTTCGGTGCTCCTTTTTTTGTGCTAATTTTGCATCCTAATTGCACGAACCTATTAAGATGCTACGCATAAAGAAATTAGATATATTCATTGTAAAGAGCTTTTTTATGCTCTTTATAGGTACATTCTTCATCTGTCTGTTCATTTTCATGATGCAGTTCTTGTGGAGATATGTAGACGAATTGGTTGGAAAGGGGTTAGAAATGAGTGTAATGGCTCAGTTCTTCTTCTATTCTGCATTAACATTAGTGCCAGTATCGTTGCCGTTGGCAGTGTTACTGGCTTCTTTGATTACTTTTGGTAATTTTGGCGAGCGTTACGAATTGCTTGCAATGAAAGCTGCCGGCATTTCTTTGCTCAAAATTATGCGTCCCCTTGTTTTCTTTGTTTGTGGACTTGTAGGCGTTTCATTCTATTTTCAAAATGTAGTAGGACCCATTGCCCAAGCTAAGTTGGGCACTCTGATTCTTTCAATGAAACAGAAATCTCCGGAATTGGATATTCCGGAAGGCGTTTTCTATTCCGAAATCCCTGATTATAATTTAAAGATAGCCAAGAAAGACCGTAAAACGGGTATGCTGTATGATGTCTTGATCTATAATTTGAAAGACGGATTTGAGAATGCCCATATTATTTATGCGGATTCCGGGCGTCTGGAGATGACAGCGGATAAGCAACATCTTTGGTTACATTTGTATAGTGGAGACTTGTTTGAGAATCTGAAAGCGCAAAGTATGAAGTCTCAAAATGTACCTTATCGTCGTGAATCATTCAGAGAGAAACATACGATTATTGAGTTTAACTCTGATTTCAATATGGTTGACGGCGATATTATGGGTAAGCAGTCGAGTGCTAAAGACATGGCGCAGTTGCAAAGCTCTATTGATTCGATGAAAGTAGTAGGTGACAGTATAGGAAGGCAATATTACCGGGAAATAGCTGAGGGAAATTTTCGCGCGTCTTATGGATTGACAAAAGAAGACACTGTCAAGATGGAGAAAGCGGATGTGTATGCGTATAATGTGGACAGTCTTTATAATGTTGCTCCTTTGACGCAAAAGCAGAAAGTTATTTCCGCTGCTCTTAGCCGTGCGGAAAATATGGCAAGCGACCTTACTTTCAAGAGTTATACGATGGAGAGTAATGACTATAGCATTCGGAAACATAAGACGGAATGGCATAAGAAGATTACAATTTCCCTCTCATGCTTGTTGTTTTTCTTTATCGGTGCTCCTTTAGGAGGTATTATTCGTAAAGGTGGTTTGGGAATGCCGGTAATTGTGTCGGTACTGGTGTTTATTATCTATTATATCATTGATAACACCGGCTATAAAATGGCCCGTGACGGTAAGTGGATTGTATGGATGGGTATGTGGACGAGTAGTGCTGTCCTTGCTCCGTTGGGTATCTTCCTTACTTACAAATCGAATAAAGATTCTGTGGTGCTTAATGCCGATGCGTACATTAACTGGTTTAAGAAGGTGGCCGGAATACGTAGTGTACGGCATATATTCAAGAAAGAAGTTATTATAAATGATCCTGACTATGAACGTATCCCGGGCGATTTGGAGCAGCTTACAGAGGATTGTAAAGCTTACATTGCTCAAAATCAGTTGACGAAAGCACCGAACTATTTCAAACTGTGGATGTCGGGTGAAAAGGACGATGAGGTGGTGGCTATCAATGATAAACTGGAAGCGTTGGTGGAGGAAATGTCAAATACGAAATCAGCTTCTTTGATAGGTTTGTTAAACAATTATCCGATGATTCCCGTTTCTGCTCATGTGCGCCCGTTCCATATATATTGGCTGAATCTGGCAGCTGGAGTGATTTTCCCCATCGGGCTGTTTTTCTATTTCCGTATCTGGGCATTCCGTATTCGTCTGGCTAAGGATATGGAACGGATTATAAAGAACAACGAACAAGTTCAATTCATCATACAGAAAATTAATAAATAATTGTTATGGAAGAGATTAAAATGGATAAAATAGAGGATGCAATTGCCGATTTTAAAGAAGGCAAGTTTGTCATAGTGGTGGATGATGAAGACCGCGAAAATGAGGGAGATTTGATTATTGCTGCTGAAAAAATAACTCCTGAGAAAGTTAATTTCATGTTGAAACACGCACGTGGGGTGCTTTGTGCACCTATTACAGTGTCTCGTTGCAAGGAATTGGATTTGCCGCATCAAGTAAGTGATAACACTTCTGTGTTGGGAACTCCTTTTACAATTACGATAGATAAACTGGACGGTTGTTCGACCGGAGTCTCTGCTGCCGACCGTGCTGCCACTATTCAGGCATTGGCTGATCCGTCTTCTACACCGGCTACGTTCGGTCGTCCCGGTCATATCAACCCGTTGTACGCACAAGAAAAAGGAGTGTTACGCCGTGCCGGACATACAGAGGCGACTATCGATATGGCACGTCTGGCCGGTCTTTATCCGGCGGGTGCTTTGATGGAAATCATGAGTGAGGATGGCACGATGGCACGCTTGCCCGAACTCCGTAAAATGGCTGATGAATATGATCTGAAACTGATTTCTATTCATGACTTGATTGCTTATCGTTTGAAACAGGAATCCATTGTAGAGCGTGGGGTGGAAGTGAATATGCCTACTGAACATGGAATGTTTCGTCTGATTCCTTTCCGTCAAAAGTCAAATGGATTGGAGCATGTCGCTTTGTTTAAAGGTACGTGGAATGAAGACGAACCTATTTTGGTACGTGTACATTCTTCTTGTGCCACCGGTGATATTTTTGGTTCCAGGCGTTGTGATTGCGGAGAACAGTTGCATAAGGCTATGGAAATGATTAATAAAGCCGGTAAAGGAGTAGTTGTTTATCTGAACCAGGAAGGGCGTGGTATTGGTTTGATGGAGAAGATGAAAGCGTATAAGTTGCAGGAAGACGGACTGGATACGGTGGATGCCAACATCTGTCTGGGACACCTGGCTGATGAGCGTGATTATGGTGTAGGTGCTCAGATTCTGCGTGAATTGGGTGTACACAAAATGAGATTGATGACAAATAATCCTGTGAAGCGTGTGGGGCTGGAGGCTTATGGATTGGAGATTACAGAGATTGTTCCTATTGAAACAACCCCGAATCAGTACAATGAACGTTACCTGCGTACAAAGAAGGAACGCATGGGACATACATTACATTTTAATAAGTAATTTGCTGTTTTGTTTTCTAATATCAAAGAAAATAGCTTAATTTGCAGCCAAATTTATGCAACAACCATAAAATAGATAGAAAAATGAATCAATTATCAGATCGTTTGAACAGCTTGTCGCCCTCGGCGACGCTGGCTATGTCGCAAAAGAGCGCCGAGTTGAAGGCACAAGGCGTTGACGTAATTAACCTGAGTGTGGGAGAGCCTGACTTTAATACTCCTGACCACATCAAAGAGGCTGCGAAAAAAGCGATAGACGACAACTTCTCTCGCTATTCTCCTGTTCCGGGATATCCGGCTTTGCGTAATGCAATCGTGGAGAAACTGAAAAAGGAAAACGGTCTGGAATATACAGCCGCACAAATTTCATGTGCCAATGGTGCTAAACAATCAGTTTGTAATGCAGTATTGGTGTTAGTGAACCCAGGTGATGAAGTGATTGTGCCTGCTCCTTACTGGGTAAGTTATCCGGAAATGGTGAAGTTGGCTGAGGGTACTCCGGTGATTGTTACCGCAGGTATCGAACAGGATTTCAAGATTACTCCTGCACAGTTGGAAGCAGCTATCACTCCGAAGACTAAAGCATTGATTCTTTGCTCACCTTCTAATCCGACCGGTTCAGTTTACTCTCAGGAGGAATTGAAAGGTTTGGCTGACGTGTTGGCAAAACACCCGCAAGTTATTGTTATTGCTGACGAAATTTACGAGCATATCAATTATATTGGCAAGCACCAGAGCATTGCTCAGTTCCCCGAAATGAAAGATCGTACGGTAATCGTAAATGGTGTATCTAAAGCATATGCCATGACTGGGTGGCGTATTGGCTTCATTGCCGGGCCGGAATGGCTTGTAAAAGCTTGTAATAAGCTGCAAGGTCAATATACTTCAGGCCCTTGTTCTGTATCTCAAAAGGCTGCTGAAGCTGCTTACACTGGAACACAGGCTCCTGTTGAAGAAATGCGTAAGGCTTTCGAACGTCGTCGCGATTTAATTGTGAAGTTGGCAAAAGAAGTTCCGGGATTTGAAGTAAACGTGCCGCAGGGTGCTTTCTACCTGTTCCCGAAATGTGATTCTTTCTTTGGAAAATCTGCCGGTGACCGTAAGATTGAAGATTCGGATGATTTGGCAATGTACTTGTTGGAAGTAGCTCATGTAGCTTGTGTGGGTGGTGCTTCATTCGGTGCACCTGAATGTATCCGTATGAGTTATGCGACCAGCGATGAGAATATTGTGGAGGCTATCCGCCGTATTAAGGAAGCATTGGCTGAACTGAAATAAATGATAGTATATAAAAATGAGAAAGCCCGGTTTCATAATTGAAACCGGGCTTTTCTTTTTTTGAGTGTTGTTATTATTCTGCCGGGTGAATTGCTTCAGACGGACAAACATCAGCACAAGTACCACAATCTGTGCAAGTTTCAGGGTCGATAGCGTAGATATCACCTTCTGAGATAGCTCCTACCGGACATTCGTCAATACAAGTACCACAAGCAACACAACTGTCATTAATTACGTAAGCCATTTTCTTTAGATTTTAAATTATTAGTACTAATTAGTTCGGCAAAAATAATGGTTTTCTTGATTAGTTGTTATCAAACCTGTTTAAATTCCCTTAATTTGTACCTTGTCTAAATAATAGTGGGGAGAAAACCGAAGGAAAATGCAATAAAATGTCACTTTCAGCGTTTTAAGGATGTGAAGCGCATTTGTCTGATAATCCTTACTTTACTCCTTGCTTTTGGTGCTTCGGCACAGAAGCGGAAGGTGCAGAACCGTCCGTATATCGATCAACGGAGGTGGCACTATGGTTTTTTGGCAGGTATCCATGTGCAGGACTATAAATTGGTGAATACCGGATATGTGACGGAAGATGGTCAGAGCTGGTTTGCCGATGTGCCTGAATATTCTCCCGGATTTACGGTCGGAGTATTGGGCGAGCTTTATTTGAATCAGTTTCTTTCCTTGCGTCTCGTCCCGACATTACATTTCGGGGATAAGAAAGTAGTATTCCGCGAGCAAGCCAGTGGTGAAGAACATTCGCAGTCGATGAAATCCGCCTATCTTTCTGTACCGGTAGATTTGAAGTTTTCTGCTGAACGTTTTAATAATTACCGTCCTTATCTGGTGGCAGGTATTGCTCCTACGTATGATTTCAGTGTGAAGAAGCAGGGGGCCTTATTGGTAAAGCCTTTCGATTGTTATGTAGAAGTAGGGTTGGGGTGTGATTTTTATCTGCCTTATTTCAAGTTAATCCCGGAACTGAAGTTCTGTTTCGGACTGGCAAATCTTATTAAGAAAGATCGTAAAGATCTTACGGACCAATCATTATTGAAGTTCACGCAGTCAGTCGACAAAATTACTTCCCGAATGATTGTACTCACTTTTTATTTTGAATAAGATTCATCACAGAGTAGCAATACTAAAAGTGATGGGATAGCCATCCTCGGCACTTTCACTTACCATAAAGCTACCACCAAAATGTTCAAATAACAATTGATTGATTTTTAGCCGTATGGAAACTTGCTGGGAGGCAAATGCAGGATCAACTAACGGGCTGTTTATGATACGGAATATCAGTAACTGATTTTCTTCGTCTTTGCTCAGCTGCATCTTCACTTCACGATCGGTATCGTTGGGTACAGGATAAATCAGCATACTCAATACAGCTTGGTTGAAGCGGTTGGCGTCCATTCTAAGCATCTGGTGTTCCACATCACTTTCCAGTTCGGCATGTATATGTCCGTTACTGTCTCTCCGGGCCATATATATAAGGTCGTTGCATATTTCCCGCATTTCGCAATCCTGTATCTGGAATTTCATCATTTTAGCTTCCAGGCGTGAGAGGTCGAGTACGTCGTTCACCAGTTGAATCAAATCTGTAGAATTTGCCTGAATAATTTCAGAATACTCCAGCTTTTCTTTATCATCCAATCCCATATCAGTAGAGAGCAACTGTGAAAAACCGACCACATTATTCAGTGGAATACGGATATTGTAACTCATGTTTGCAAGGAAGCGGCTCTTTACTTCATTCGCTTCCTCAGCTATTTCACTCAGACGGGCCACTTCTTTCTCGTCTTTCTGCAATCTTTTTCTGCTGAAGTACATGTGGATAACGAAAGCAATCAGTGCCAGCAGGGCAATCCCAATAACGATCAATACAAAATAATGTATCTTTTCTTGTTGCTGTTCTCGTTTCAGCACCAGTTTATCCATATTGTACAAGCTCTGTATTTGCTCCATTTGCGCGTTCGACAACCCTCGGTATAGAGAGTCCTTATCACGCATTACTTTCCTGTAGATGTTGATAGCAACCTCCGGATGCCCCATATCCACTAGAATATCTGCTTTCATAGCCATATATAGTATGGCATCCGGGAAAGACATCTGAAGTGTTAGGGTAATGGCATTATCCAATGACTCCAAGGCTTTTTCGTATTCTTTTCGGGCACGATAATATTCTGCATAAGCTTGCAGACGGGATACTCTGTACGGCAGGAAGGTGTTAGGGGTATCATATTCATCTGCTTTTTGCAGGTGTTCCCAGGCTTTCTTGGGGTTTCCCGTGCGGACATAGTAAAGGGCGTATTGAGTTTCCATTCCCATATATAGGGCTGAGTATGCATTCTTGAGTGCCGGTGTGGCGGTTATTAAGTCTTGTATCGCTACTTTCATCTGTTCCAGCGAAGCATACATTTTTTCATTATTATGTAGGAATGAATAAGCCAGCACAGCCTTCGACAACAGATTTATTTTATCCATAGGTCTGTCTTGCGGACTCATTAGATGGAATGCTTCTTCCAAGGCCTTTGCTCCATCTTCGTAACGTAGTGTGGCAATGTAGCTGGTCATGAGGCATAGACAGGCTTCCCGCATACCATTGCTGTCATTCAGTTTTTTAGCTTTATCATACATGATGTTCGCTTCATGGATGGCAAGTTCTATCTGTTGGTTGATTGTGTACATTTCAATCTGTAACTTCTTGGCTTTGAAGTAATCGTTGTAATAATTATGCTTCTCTGCCAGAACTTCCATTCTGTTCATCCACTGCGTTACGCGTTTCAGATCCAGTTTATTGAAAAAGTAGATGATATGCTCATAGGTAGCAAGACTCTGATAACGGAGGTTGTTTTGCTCCGTAGCCTCTTTCAGCAATTTATTCTCATAATAGAGGAATACCGGTGTCTGCTGGTCCAGGCGGGCGATGTCATGCAGTACATCCAGACGCATAGAGTCGTGCGGCGCAGTGACGTAAATGCGCAATAGGCTGTCTTTAACGGCGCTATTTTGGGCATTGGCGGTGAATAAAATTCCAGTGCCTAATGCCAGTGCTATAATCAGACGCTTTATCATGCGCGACCCTCCTTTTTTTGTGTGCCTTTTATCTGGCGTATGGGGTGTGTAAATAAGAAACGGGAACCTTCGTCATAGTCCGGATCAATCCATATCCTGCCTCCTATATGCTCTATAATTAGCTGGCAGATAGACAATCCGAGTCCGCTTCCTTGTGCGTTCTCATCCAACTTTTCGAAACGTTGAAATATATGAGCTTGTTTTTCTTTCGGGATACCACAACCGGTGTCTGTAACGGAGAATAGAGCCATGTCATCCGATTCTTTTTCCAGTTTCAGTGTGATGGCACCTTCTGCAGTGAACTTAGTTGCATTTATCAGCAGGTTTATCAATACTTGCTGTAACCGAGAATCATCTGTTTCTATTTTCAATTCTTCCAGTGAGGTTACAAACAGCAGTTCCGCCTGTGTTTGTTTTACTTTGCCCACTGTGTCAGTAACATTTCTACAGGTAGCTACTGCATCATGTTCTCCAATGGAGAACTGCATCTTACCGAATTCCAGGCTCGACAGGTCAATCACATCATTTATTAGCTTCAATAGAAGTTCAGAGTTCTGTTGAATAATCTCAGTACATTGTAGTCGGGTGGCGTCATCCAACCCTTCTTCGGTCAGCAGTGCAGAAAAACCGGATAAAGCATTGAGGGGAGTACGTATCTCATGGCTCATATTCGATAAGAATACACTTTTTGCGCGCGTTGCACTCTCTGCGTTCCACCGGGACTGTTCCAGATTTTTCTTGGATAGTGCCACTTTCTTTTTCTGTTTTCTTTGCCATACGGCTAACATGGAGATGAAAGCCAATAATCCAAGTCCGATGAAGATGGATGCAAGTACAATTCTATTTTCCTGTGCTTTATTCCCCAGTTCCAGTTCATCTATCTGATAGGTTGCTTTCAATGCATTTATCTGGCGGATGTAACTTTTCGAAGCGAGGGTGTCAGTAACGGTATATAACTCCTGATATATCCGGCAAGCCTCATCAAAGCGCCCCAGTAATTTATACAAATATATCTTTTCGGCAGAAATCGAGCGATACTCCAGGGAACGTTTGTTGCCGGAAACCAGTTCGAGCAGTTTATTGTAAAGGGCAAGTGCTTCGTCTGCTTTTTGCTTGTCATGATCATCTGCTGCCAATGCACGGTAGCAGGCTGCTGTATAATAGTCGATGGAGAACCCATGAACCGGTTCGTGAGTATGGTTTTGGTATATGGAATCTGCCTTTTGCAGATACCGGAGCGCAGTTTGCTGATCTCCCGAGGAAATATAGTAAGTAGCATTTTCTATGAGTATGGGAATGGCGAGCGGATGTTCGGGCTGCTGTTCCAGAAGTTGGTTCAGGGGATTTACATACGTCATGGCCTCTTCCAATCGGTTCATCTGTTGCAAAAGAGTGGAGATTTTCACCAGGAGTCGATAAGTTTGCGGATTATTCGGGGATAAGTGGTGCAAGGCATCCAGATAGGAACTTAACGCCTTGTCCTGTATGTAAGAGGCAGTATATGCCTGACCGATGGCTTGATTGGCAAGGGCAATACCGAAGTTGGAGTTCATGTCTTTGGCACTTTCGTACATATACCGTGCCCGGTCTACTGCCAGACTGAGGTCGCCTCGCATGATATATGCACTAACTTGCCATAACAGTAAGGTGAAATAGGATTCTTCTGTCCGGGGAAATTTCAGAGTAGGTGCCAGTTGATTTGTCCAGGAGATAATGCTGTCTATCGGTGTGTTGGCATCGTAAGGAATTTCTCTGCTGATAAGTGATTGCAATGCAGACAAGTGTTCATTGTCTGTACGAGTAGCGTATGTTCTCGTCGCAAAGGAAAAGAGCAAAATAGTAGCCACTGCCGATATAATAGCAATCTTTCTCAAAGTAGAAGATATTTTATTTAGATTATTCGCAAATGTAGTGATAAAACTAAAAAAACAAAATTATTTGCTGAATAAATAATGCAATCTTTTACTTATAATTATCAATATAGTTCCAAACCGAACTCATCTTTCAGTTGTAGCAGTGCATTGTTCTTTTGGGCCATCAGTTGAAATTTCTCTACACGACTGTAAGCACGTACCTTTTCGGTGGGGGCACTGACACGGACGGTCATGGTGGCTTTACTGTTTTTTAGGCGTTTACGTAAGTAACCTTGCAAGGTAGGAATCAGATCGGTAAACTCCTTGGCTGCAATGTCATTTTCTACAACAACTTCGAAAGTGGTCGCATCCAGCATGGTCAGGCGGATTACTTGCATACGTTTGGCAAGAGCAGTCTGCTCCTGTGGTAAGCGGCCGGCATATTCCTGCCAATAGTAGTTCACGTCCTTTTCGTTGAAGATGAAATCTTCCTCAGGTTGTGCATTCTGCTGAACGGTGGAAACAGTACGTTTCTGTTGCTCTTCGTCTACTCGCGGATGCTTGATGGAAACACCCAGACCGGACATTTTCATGACTGGTATTTTCTTTTCCTCTTTTCCTTGTGCCATCAATACGGCAGTAGGAGTGGGACGCATGGTCGTCTGCGAGCTAAAAGCTTGCTGAACTTCCGGCGAGAGAGAGGCAGCCTGGGCTGCGGGGGCTTGTTGTACAGGTCGGGGCTGTGCCGGAGCAGCGGTTGTAGCCTGCTGTTGGGGCATAGCATTTGCGGCCTTTGGCTGCTGAGCGGCGGCAGGCTGCGAGAATATGGGTTTGATAGATTGTTTAGGGCCACGCCCATCGCCTGCATCGTCCCCCTCGGCGGTAAGCTGGGCTACCTGAATCAGAGTCAGTTCCACCAGCAAGCGCTTATTTTTGCTGGCACGGTAATTCAGATCACAATCGTTGCAGAGCTTCATGGCACGGTAAAGAAAAGGGAGGGGGCATTGCTGTGCTTGTGCTTGGTAACGTTCGCGGATGCTTGCGCCCACTTCAAGCAACGGCAGTGTCGCCGGGTCTTTGCTGACAAGCAAGTCGCGCAGGTGGGATGAAAGTCCGGTGATGAAGTGGCTGCCGTCGAAGCCTTTGTTGAGCACATCATTCAGTAATAGCAACGCGTCACTGATTTTGTTCTCAAGAAAGAATCCGGTTAGTTTGAAGTAGTATTCATAGTCCAGCACATTGAGGTTTTCAATCACGCTCTTATAGGTGATGTGTCCTCCGGTGAAGCTTACCACCTGGTCGAAGATGGATAGTGCGTCGCGCATACCGCCGTCGGCTTTCTGCGCGATGAGGTTCAGCGACTCTTCGTCCGCCGAGATGCCCTCCTGGGAGGCGATGTATTTGAGGTATTCGACCGAATCTTCGACGCGGATGCGGTTGAAATCGTAGATCTGGCAGCGCGAGAGGATCGTGGGGATGATCTTGTGTTTCTCGGTG
>OJNI01001930.1_pt1 | contig 11363 bp, 8 predicted proteins | sample 1597441 | NCBI WGS metagenome assembly OJNI01 (sample SAMEA2452131, study PRJEB22498) | human gut metagenome | reverse complement strand
GACGCACCGCCGAGCAATGCGCCTATCGAGGTGATACAGCCCGAAAGCGTGGCAAGTGCCTGCTTTGAGCTTATCAGCTGTGCGAGCATTATTGATAATGCCGAGTTAAACAGAGAATAGATTATTACGGCGGCAAACACAAGCGGATAGCCGGCTGTCATCCGAGCGCCCGTGATAAGCAGGTACAGCGGTAAAATGACAAGCGCCGTAAAGGATATAAGCACGCTTGCCCCGAGCGTTCCGACAATGTACTGTACGCCCGTTACAGATGAAACAGCCATTCTGCTGTATGTTCCGTACTGCCTGTCTTCCATTACCGCAAGAGTGATAAATATGCCGATAGCGGTGACAAGCATTATCATAAATCCTTCGGAGAACTTAAAGCCTGCAGAGACATATTCGTCCTCCATGTCGGATGTTACCGCATTTTCCTTAGTGAGCTTTGTGTCGGCGGCATCGCTGTTCATAATTTTCGAAAACAGCTCTGCATCGCCTTTTGCGGCATTTGCGGCAATGTTGACGCTTCTCATAAAGCCTTCGATATATACCGAGATATAAGCACCGTTTTCGTAATCGTCAAGAGTGGTGGATTTTATCTTCACGTCTTTTCCGCCGATTACATTCTTTTCAAAGCCCTGCGGTATCTCTATTATAGCAGAAACGTCACGGTTAATCAATTTATCATTGAATTTTTCTTTGCCGTCCTCGATAATGTTCATATTTATTCTGTCGCTGAGATAGCTTTTCAGCATTGCGGAAAGCTCCGAATTATCGTTATCGGTAAGGGCAATGTCTATCTTGTCATTTACCGAGAACACGTTTGCTATCGGTCTGCCGCAGTAATAAAGCCCTATACTGCCTGCCCCTACAAGAAGTGCGATTATAAGTGCGTATTTAAGACGCTTCAGCATACCGAAAAATACCGTTCTTATATTATTCATAATACGCTCCCCTTTCAGACGGATTTTTTTACACGGAATATTGCCGCACCGATAAGCGATACCGCAGCCGTCACGGCAAGGCATACCGCAATTACCGCCAACGCACTGTCGCTTTCACCGTAAAGAGTGAGTCTGAACGCCGCTTGCTGAACGATATAAGGCGGCAGCTTGTCGCTGAAGCCTTCGACGAATACCTGCTTTGAAAACGAGCCGGAGAAGAACAGCAATGCCCATGTAAGCGGTATCACGATGCTCTCCGCAGGTATTTTTATCAGTACTCCTATCAGCATACCTACGGCTATCGACGCAAGCGAGCAGCAGGAGAGCAGCAGGAACAGGATAAGGTTTCCGACAAAGCTGTCGCAGTATTTCGCACCGAACACAAACACCGAAAACAGCATTATCACCGCATTTCCTATAACGGCGGAGGGAAGCGTACCGATGAGCTTTCCGAAAAACAGCTTTACTTTTCCGACAGGTGACAGGTAAAGACGTTGCAGGGTGAATATCCTTTCCTCGTCCTTAAGAGCCGTACTGCCCATTATCATATGCGACATGAATATCATCATTACCGCCATACTCACCGCATAATAGTCCATCATACTCCGTGTAACGCCAAGTCCGTCCTGCTCTACAAATGACTTTTCGGTATCGGTATCTGTATTCATAAGCAGTGACGGGTCGGTCGATGCTATTTTATAATATGTATCGGATACCGCAATGAAAGAATTCAGCACCGAGCCGAGCGCCCTGTTTGCAATTTCGTTTCTGCCGCCGTATAACAGAATTTCCCCGTTTTTAAGCTCGATATATGCATCTATATCGCCCTTATCGGTAAGGCTCAGTGCGTTTTTTTCGTCGCTTGTCTTTTCCGCCTTTATCATACTGATATTGTCAAGAAACTCAGCAAATGCCTTGCCGCTTTGCTCGTCTGTTTGCGCAACGCTGTATTGCAGTTTAATTTCTCCTATGTCATAATCCGCTATATCAAGATTCTGAAGCATCGTTCCGAGAAAGAATACCAGCAGTACCGGGAAGAAAAGCCCCATGAATACGTTTGCGGGGCTTCTGAAATACTCCCTAATCTGTTTTATTATCAAACTAAGCATATTTCCGCTCCTTAACGTATCTCGTGTCCTGTAAGCGACAGGAACACAGCGTCCATATCCGGCTTTTCCGTGCTTATCTCGATTACAGGCAGATTTTGCTTTACAAGTTCGCTTATAACGTGTGAAATATCGTTACAGCTTATGTTCATATCAACGCTTATCATATTGTCGCTAAATTGCACCCTGTTTACATCGGGCAGGCAGGAAACAGCCCTTGATACTCTGCTTCTCGTTTCGCTGTCGCACTGCTTTGTGGTGATATGTACCGTACAGCTGTCGGTTATCATCGTTATAAGTTCCTGCTGTGTACCCTCTGCCACAAGCCTGCCTTTGTCAATTATAGCGACTCTGTCGCAGATTTCCTCTACCTCGTGCATATAGTGCGAGGTATATATTACTGTCGCACCGCTTTCACGCAGTTTCTTTATCGAACTCATTATATGCTCTCTTGACTGTGCGTCAACTCCAACGGTAGGTTCGTCCATAACTATCAGCTTAGGCTTATGCGCTATACCGCAGGCAATGTTAAGTCTGCGTTTCATACCGCCGGACATTTTCTTCGGCTTCATATCAGCCTTATCCGCAAGCCCTGCAAATTCGAGAGCGGTCATTGCGTTCTTATGAAGCTGTTCGCCCTTGAAACCGTACAGCGAAGCGAAAAATTCAACGTTTTCCTTTGCGGTAAGATACGGGTACACCGCTATCTCCTGCGGAACACATCCGATCATCCGCCTTATTTCCGCTCTTTGCTTCACTGTATCCATACCGTCTATCGTCACACTTCCGGAAGTCGCTTCGTCAAGTGTTGTGATAATATTTATCGTTGTTGACTTTCCTGCCCCGTTAGGACCTATAAGTCCGAATATCTCGCCCTCGCTTACATTGAAGCTGAGGTTATCTACGGCACAGTGATTGCCGTAATTCTTGACAAGGTTGTTCACGCTTGCAAATATCATAAGTATTCCCCTTTCGGCTGTTTATTTATCTTACTGTAACGATTATACACCTGCAAAGCGGATTTCACCAGTTACAAACGGTATTTTTCCGTATGACATTTGTAATAAAAAAGCTCCGACGGAGCATTAACCCCGTCAGAGCCTTTGACTTATTAAGTTATTGATTATTCATCGTCGGCTGAGATGCTCTCTGTTCTGTAAATGAACTTTACAGTGCCTTCTGTCTTATCCGACTTACCGCCGAATGTGTCATAGTCCTTGCCTAAAGCAACCGTAGCCTTCAGCTTGTCGATAAGTCCTGCAATATCGCCGTCAACAGCGTCTACTATCTTCTTGACAGCCTTCTCGTTGAACTCATCCATACCGTCGTTCAGCTCCTTAGCACCGTCCCTTAACTGCTTTACACCGTCAATAAGAGTTGCTACACCGTCATTGAGCTTATCAGCACCGTCCTTAAGGTCGCCTGCACCGTCATGAAGCTGTAATGCACCGCTGTGAAGTGTGCCGACTCCTGCAACAAGGCTTGTCGTACCGTCCTTTAACTGTCCTGCGCCGCTGTCAAGCTGTGTTGCACCGTCATAGAGTGTGCCGATGCCTGCTACAAGGCTTGCTGTACCGTCTTTCAGGTCGCTTGCACCCTTGTCAAGCTGATTTACGCCTGAGATGAGCGTTGAGCCGCCGCTTGTAAGCTGCTGTGTGCCGCTCTTAAGCTGTGTAGCACCGCTGTGAAGATCCTTAGTACCGCTGTAAAGCTGTGTTGCACCTGCCGACAGCGTCTTTGAGCCGTCATATGCGCTGTCAACGCCCGCCGTATACTCAGTAAGTCCTGTGTAGAACTCATTGTAGGAATCAAGCTGTGCGATAAGATTCTTTATCGTTGTCTGACCTGCCTTAGCCTTTGCTACAGCTTCGTTTATCTGCTTTGTGACCTTTTCGCTTTTCATATTCTGATCAATAAGCTGTTTCTTCTGCGCTTCAACATTTGTGCTTATCTGAGCCTTTACAGCGTCTGTTGCCATCTGAGCGGAAACTGCGGCTGTAACCTTAGCCTGTACGGCTTCGGGTATCTGTCCTGCCTTTACTGCCGCATTGTACTGCTCTGCGGTCATATTATAGCCTGCGGCTTTGAGAACACCCTCAAGCACCTTTGCCTGTACAGCTTTTGTAACGCCTGCTGTTATAGCGTCATTGTTCTTTTCTACCTCGGCAGTTACCGTTTTGAGTGCCGTATTGTAAGCAAGAGTGTAGACCTTATCCTTGTCAAGAGAATTTACCAGCTTGTTAAGCTCTGTCTTGTAATTCTTTATAGTCAGTTTAGGAACGGTAAGACCGGAAGCCTTTATCTGCGTTTCGGCTGTGGATAACAGTGTATCGAATACCTGCTTTGCGCCTGCGTTCAGCTGTTCGCTGTTTGATGAAAGCTCACCAAGACCTTCGTTCAGCTCTGAAGCTCCTGCGCTTACCTGTCCTGCGCCGCTCTCTACCTGAGATGCGCCGCTGTCAAGCGATGACGCACCGCTGTTAAGCTTATCTGCACCTTTGATAAGATCATTTGCACCGCCTGCCAGTGCAGATGTGCCTTCCTTCAGCTTTCCTGCACCGCTGTCAAGAGCCTCAGCGCCTGTTTTCAGATCCTTGATACCGGCTACCAGAGAAACTGTGCCGTCCTTTAGCTTTACTGCGCCTACGTTCAGTTCATCCGCACCGCTCTTTAAATCGTTTGTGCCGTTTACAAGTGTGCCTGTGCCGTCATACAGAGTGCCTGCACCGTCTGCAAGCTGTTTTGTACCGTCAGCAAGCTCGCCCGATTTTTCAAACAGTGTAACAAGTCCGTCATAAAGCTGTGAAGAACCGTCTGAAAGCTGATCTACAGCGTCTGTGAATTCCTTGATGGTACCGTCAATATCGTCCATATTGAGCTTGTCGGTATCAACCTCGTTGAACAGCTCTGTCGTACCTACCGTCATGCAGGTCATAAGCTCGAAATCCTTGACATCTGCGCTGATTTCAACGTATGAGGGAATTTCATAATCGTCCTTGTCAAGTCCTAAGTTTTCCTGCATACCGGGAAGCGCAAAGCCGAGAACCGCCGATCTGTCGCCGTCATTTACCAGCTTGCCGTTGGTTACCTTTACGTTCGAGAACTTCTCGTTATCAAGGACCGTTCCTGTTACCATCAGGAAAGGAACGTACATCTGCGTATCCTTGCCGTCAATCTTTACGGTACGCTTTTCATTGTTTGTATAGTCAAAGCGGATCGTTACCTTGCCGCTCTTGCCTTTGATTTCATCGGGAGTGACCGTCTTGCCGTCAAGAGTATATGTAATCTTCATATCAACGGGGAGCGTCTTGTCTGTTGTACCCTGATAGTAAATGTCACTGCCTTCAGCCGCCCATTTGTAATTTTCACCGCTGTTTGTAAAGCTCTCGTTGCCCTTTACATTCTTAACGTCCTTAAGCGAGGTTTCGTCCTCTATCGTGGCGTTGTGCGAGCCGTTCTTCAGCCAGTCGCTGACGATGACCTTCTTTGTTGTACCGTCTGCGTTTGAGATGATATATACCGTTTCTTCCTTGCCGTCCGTATCCGAGCTGCTCTTTTCGCTGCTTCCGGTTTCTGTGCTGTCAGAAACGGATGACGATGTATTATTATCGTTACCGCCCTGTGCGGCGAATGCGAGAAGTCCGGAAGATGTGCCTATCATTGCGGCTGCAAGAACTATTGAAACTATCTTTATTATCTTTTTTCTTATCTCTTTCATACTGTTGTCCTTTCTCAGTTCGTCTTTTTGCCGGCTTGTCTTGCTTCTTTAAAGCCGAGGCTTGTGTGGATTATAATCTTATCGAACAGCTTGAGCATAGCGGGTAATAACAGGATTACCGATACCATGCTTATGATTGCGCCTCTTGCCATAAGTGCGCAAAGCGAGCTTATCATATCTACGTTTGAATAAATGCCTACACCGAATGTAGCGGCGAAGAAGCCGAGCGCACTTACTATAATTGAGGGTATTGATGACTTAAGCGCTGTATAAACCGCCTCGTTCTTGTCACTGCCCTTGTTACGTTCCTTCTTGTATCTTGTTGTCATAAGGATTGCATAGTCAACGGTTGCGCCAAGCTGGATGGTACTGATACAGATAGGTGCGATGAACGCAAGCTCTGTACCTGTGTAACACGGAATACCGAGGTTTACGAATATAGCAAACTCAATTACCGCTACAAGTATCAGCGGAAGTGAAACCGATTTGAAGGTTACCAGAATGATAAGGAAGATTGCGGCTATCGAAATTACATCGACTACCTTGAAGTCCCTGTCGGTTACTTCGATAAGGTCCTTCGTACAGGGTGCTTCACCGATAAGCATTGCCGAGCTGTCATACTTCTTTATAATGTTGTTTATCTCTGTTACCTGATTGTTTACCTCGTCTGTTGCCGTTCCGTATTCACTGCCTACAAGCATAAGCTGGTACTTATCACTCTTAAGCACATCCGAGATAGAATCCGGAATTATCTCTGAGGGAACAGCCGAGCCGATAAGCGAATCGAAGCCTACCGCAAGGTTTACGCCGTCGACCTTTCCGACCTCGTCAAGCATCGCCTTTGCATCCTTCTGCGACAGCTTTGAATCTGCGAGTATCATATGAACATTTGACATTCCGAAATCGTCCTTCAGCTTTGTGTTGGCGATAACGAAGTCCATATCCTGAGGCATTGTCTGACTCAGATCGTAATATTTCTGTGTGTTGTTATAGCCGTAAACCGCAGGTCCTATCAGCACTGCGAATATTATAAGGAATATCCACGAACGCTTTGTGATGAATTTTGCAACCTTGTCGAACTTCGGCATAAGCTGTTTGTGTCTTGTCTTTTCGATAGCCTTATCGAATACAAGGATAAGTGACGGGAGGATAGTTACACAGGCGATAAGACCGAATACAACGCCCTTCGCCATTACGATACCGAGATCCGCACCGAGCGTAAAACTCATAAAGCACATTGAAAGGAAGCCGGCAATCGTTGTGATAGAAGAACTTGCTACAGAAATGATACTGTTTGAAATGGCGTGTGCCATCGCACGTTCCTTATCGCCGTCAAATCTTACCTTCTGCTCGTTGTAGCTGTGCCAGAGAAATATCGAATAGTCCATCGTAACACCAAGCTGCAGTATAGCGGAAAGTGCCTTTGTTATGTAGCTTATCTCGCCTAAGAAGTAGTTACTGCCTAAGTTGTAGAGAATAGCCATACCGATACTTACGAGGAAGATTATCGGGATAAGGAAAGAATCCATAAAGAGCATCATTACCACTACAGCAAGAACTACTGCGATAGCGACATATATCGGCTCTTCCTGCTCGCAAAGGTTTTTAAGGTCTGTTACCATTGCGGACATACCCGAAACGAAGCACTGATTGTTAGTTACATCTCTTATCGTATTGATAGCGTCCATTGTTTCATCGGCTGATGTCGATGTATCGAAGAATACCGCCATAACCGTTGAATGATCGGTGTTGAATGCGTCTTTTATCTTGTCGGGAAGAATATCCATAGGTATTGAAATGTCTGCTATCGAATCATACCATATTACCGAGTCAACGTGATCTACCGCTTCTATTTTTTCTTTAAGAGCGGAAACGTCCTTCGGCTCCATATCTTCCACAATTATCATACTGAATGCGCCCTTGCCGAAGTCATTCAGCAGAATGTCCTGACCCTGTATGGTTTCCATAGTGTCGGGCAGGTAATTGAGCATATCGTAATTTATTCTTGTAGCTATCATACCGAGTACCGAGGGTATCAGCAGTACGACCGCAACTATAAGAATGATTACTCTGTGCTTTGTTATCCATTTGCCTAGCTTAATCATCTTTGTCCTCCCTGTTGCTTGTTTCTACATAGATTTTGTCATCGGCGTGTATTTCTTTTTTTATAGCCTTGACTGTGTATGCGGCAATCCATATATTAGAAATGCCGTCCGCAAGCAATGTGATACCGAGCAGAACAGTAAGCGCTACCGCACTCTCAAAGGGATTTACGAGTAACAGTATTCCTATTCCGCCTGTAACTATTGCGCTGACAAGAATCAGCCACCAGCTTTTTACGCCGAAACGCTTTGCATCAACGGCTGTCTGTATCTTCATTATGCCGTCGATCATAAAATAAATGCCCATTATGACAGGCACCAGAGCCATTATATTACCCGGATGGATAATAACTACAAGTCCTAGCAGAATCGCTATGATACCGAATGCAAAGTCAAACTGGAACGCCAGACCGTAGGGGTCGGCTGAAAAATATCCCGTGATTTTTACAATGCCGAATACTATAGCCGCTATTCCGAGCATATAGCATACCGCAAGCATTGAAATCTCCGGGAAAAGAATAAGTATAAGTCCTATGACCGCAATTGCGGCGCAAGTGGAAATATATGCTGCTTTTGCACGTTTGATAAATCTCATGATTTTCAGTCCTTTCTTTTTCTTTACAGCTATATTTTAACCCGCCGTGACGGTTTATACAACGGTCAATCCTGCGCCACTGTTCAATTTTAGGGCAATCGATATAAAATGACCGATTTTTAGGCAGATGCGACTTTTTGCCTAAAACTTGAATTTTTGACGGGAATGTTGTATAATTATAACCGTAAAATAGAAAGCAGGAGAAACCACAGGCTAAAACGGAGGTAATATGTCCGAACTTACCAAAAGAGCAATACAGGAATCGTTTAAAAAACTGCTGAGCAATCAGCCCTTGGATAAAATAACGGTAAAGAACATCACCGATGACTGCGGAGTAAACCGCAACACGTTCTATTATCATTACAGCGATATTTATCAGCTTCTCGAAGAGATCTTCCTTACTGAAGCACAGAAATCTGTAGAAAAGATGGAGGTCGGTCAGTCGTGGGAGGAAGGGCTCAAGACAGGACTTTGCTTCGTAAAGGAGAACAAGAAGCTTATATACCATGTATATAGCTCGCTTCACCGTGAAACTATCGAGCGTTATCTTTACAGCGTTTCACTTGACTTTGCCGGCAAATTCATTGATAACGTTTCAAAGACACTGAAGCTCAGCGTTTCCGACGATGACAAGAAGTTTATCGTATCATTCTATAAATATGCAATTGTCGGCATTGTCCTTGACTGGCTCGAGGGCGGTATGAAAAACGAGCCCGACGAGCTTATCGAAAGAATGTCCAAACTGCTCAGCGGCACTCTCAAGACCGTACTTGAAAACGCCGTAAAAAAGTAATAATCGCTTTTCGCACGGTCGGCAACATTGACAGTTAACGGTACTTACTTTCTTTATAAAATATTTATTCAGATTTTTCAACATATTTACCGTATTTCTTCTATCAATTATTGACTTTTTTGTGGAAGTATTGTATAATTGAAGCAGTATACTGTGATATTCTGTCATAAAGTATAAAAATGTCGGCCTGCATTTTGATGCAGACTGTTTTGATAATAAGGGAGAAATTTATGAAGAAGATTATTGTAACATTTATTGCGACAATAACAGCGGCGCTTCTGCTCTGCTTTTCCGTAAGTGCGTTTGACAATAACGACTACGGCGGTGGCGGCGGTTACGATTTCGGAGGCGGCGACTATGGCGGCGGATATGACTACGGCGGTAACGATTACGACAGCAGCAGCTACAGCGGTGACGCCGACCCTGTTTCCGTTATAATAGGTATTGGCATTGTCGTTGTTATTATTATCATTTCGACAATCGGCGGAAACAAAAAGAAATCCGGTGGCGGCGGCACAACACGTCCTTCATCAATGAACGGCGCAAACGTTGTACTACCCAACAGAACCGAACAGATAGAAGGTATTATAAAGCAGAAGGATCCCAACTTCTCGGCTTCCGACCTTATCACTTTCACAAAGCAGGTATACATAGATATTGAAAATGCCTGGTGCAAGCGTGATATGACTCCCGTAAGACCGGTTATGCACGAAAACCTTTACAACACCACCTGCAAGCAGGTACAGGCAAAGATAGAACAGGGCGTTATTTACCACTACGAGAGCATCGCTATAGATACGGCTTACCTTACCTCGTATGAGCGTGATTCGCAGTTTGAATATGTAACGGCATACCTCACCTCAAGAATGATAGATTACCAGGTAGACGAAAAGACAGGCAAGATTATAAGAGGCGACAAGACTACACGCTGGGTACAGAAGTACAAGATGAAGTTTGTACGTTCGCTCGGTGTCGAAACAAAGACGGAAACCGGCAAGATGACCGGACACAACTGCCCCAACTGCGGTGCGCCGCTTGAGATTTCTTCTTCCGGCGTATGCGAATACTGCGGCTCTGTTGTTACAACAGGTCAGTATTCATGGGTACTGACAGATTTCTCAGGTATAAGAAACGATACCGTAGACGACGGTATAAAGGGAGTATAATTTGGATATAACATCGTTCATTCTTTCAATATTAAGCTGGCTTGCTCCGCTTATAGTCATCGGCATCATCGTACTTGTCATTGTGTCGAAGGTGCGTGGCGCATCGCAGAAATATCTCGGTATGTCGCCGTCACAGGCAATGGAACTGATAAACAAGGGTGTCAAGGAGGAAGCTACCACTCCTAAGGGCATAACAGCCCTTAGTGAAATGTACGGTCCTGCTATCACCCGTGATTTTCCCGAAATAGGATACAAGGGCATGGAGGTCAAGGCAAGAAATGCGATAGTCGCAATTCTCAATGCCGTAATGAACAAAAATGCCGAATCGCTTAAGGCCAGCGAATATACGCAGGATCTTATAAATAAGGTCAATAACCGAATAACCACCCTTAATGCGAACAACGAAAAAGAGATTTTCAATAACATAAAAATTCACCGTTGCGGAATCGCAAACTACCAGAACAGAAGCAAGGAGGCAACGGCAAGGTTTGAAATTTCTCTCCAGTATGAATATGCAAAGGTGTCGGAAGAAAAGGCGGACAGCGCAAAGCCTGCACTTACGCAGACAGCGTACAGCGTAACGCTCGCTTACAAGCAGGATCTGCACGAACAGACGACAAGCATTGTATTTTCAAGCAACTGCCCCAACTGCGGCGCTCCCATTGATGCGTCTGCAAAGGGCAAGAAGTGTCCGTACTGCGGAAGCGGCATCACAGAAATTGCCGACCGTGTATGGCTGGTCAACGATTTTAATTTAATAAAATAAATTAAAAACTCAATTCGAAAGGAAATATTACTATGGGACTTATTAAAGCAGCTGTAGGCGCACTCTCAGGTACTCTCGGCGATACCTGGAAAGAGGCCATTCACTGCCCTGTTATCGGCAACGATACTGTTGTTGTTAACGGCGAGAAGATGCACAACGGTAATGCAAGAAGCAGT
>OJNI01001929.1_pt1 | contig 11369 bp, 6 predicted proteins | sample 1597441 | NCBI WGS metagenome assembly OJNI01 (sample SAMEA2452131, study PRJEB22498) | human gut metagenome | reverse complement strand
CCATGGCGGGCTTTATTCTTATCGTCTGTGCTATCGTGTCGATAGATCTTTTCCAAAGAGCGCTCGGTGTAATACAATCAAGGTTTTCCTCAATATCGGGTAACAAATTCATCATGATGATGAAAAATATACTCTATGAAAAGCTGGAAAGTCTTTCCCTTTCCTCTCTCCAGCGCCGTTCCACCGGTGACCTTATGGGAAGGGTCAATAACGATACTGCGGTAATGCAGGATTTTGTGACCAATCAGCTTCCCAATATCTTTGTTCAGGGGATTTCCTTTATTGTCGCAATGATTGTGATGCTGATAATTAATCCGCTTATGTGCTTTTTTATCTTCGTACCGGTCCCCTTTTCGGTATTTCTTATCAAAAAATTCTGGTCTACCATGGATATGAAGAATCGCCGGGGCTGGAATCTGGAAAGTAAGGTCAACCGGCAGCTTCAGGATATTTTCAGCGGAATTCGTGTGGTGAAAAGCTTCGGTCAGGAGAAACGCGAGGTCGAGCGTTTCAGACAAAGCAGTATGAAAAGCGCTAAGCAAACTGAAAAAAACGAAATGCTGTTCGATACCTTTTTCCCGATTGTAACCTTTGCCATTCGCCTTGGAAGCTATTTGATACTGCTTTACGGAAATATTCTGTTGTTTAAGGGAGAAATGCAGCTTGGGACGCTGCATCAAATAAACGCCTATGCTAATATCGTTTATTCTCCTCTTGTCTGGATGACTTCCGTGCCGAGAAATATTTCGAGATTTCTTACTTCGGCAAGCAAGGTGTTTGAAATCCTTGAAGAGACGCCGGAGGTGGGAGATATCAATCTTCCGATTGATATACAAATCGAGGGGGAGATAAACGTAAAAAATATCACCTTCGGTTATGAAAGCTACAACCCCGTTCTTTCCAATGTATCCGTCGATATAAAGCCGGGAGAAATGATCGGAATTGTCGGTCACTCCGGTTCCGGAAAAACAACGCTGATTAATCTGATCATGCGTTTGTATGATGTAAACACGGGTGCAATAGAAATAGACGGTGTCAATATAAAGGATATCTCTCAGGCGGCGCTTCGTTCTCAGATGGGAGTAGTGCTTCAGGAAACCTTTCTTTTTGCCGGTACAATCAGAGATAACATTGCTTACGCATGTCCGAGCGCAACAGATGAGATGGTAATTGAAGCGGCAAAAACCGCAAACGCTCATGATTTTATAATGGATTTGCCCCAGGGCTATAATACCATGGTGGGAGCAAGCGGTTTCTCCCTTTCGGGTGGAGAACGGCAGCGTATTGCGATTGCCCGTGCTATTATCCATAACCCTAAGATTCTCATTCTTGACGAGGCGACGGCGGCTCTTGATACCGAGACGGAAAAGCTGATTCAGGACGCGCTTAAAAAGCTTGTCAGAAACCGTACCACGCTTGCAATCGCTCATCGGCTTTCAACTCTGAGGAACGCCGATAAGCTCCTTGTTCTCGATCATGGAAAGGTTTCGGAATTCGGTACTCACTCCGAGCTGCTTGAAAATAAAGGAATCTATTATAAGCTCGTTATGGCTCAGCAAAAAATGGGTGCCATGCCCAAAGCGGAGGGAGAAAAGCAGGAGGCTGCTAAACGTCTTGCCGCTGCCAATGAATAAACGGTTTTTAATTGATAGCCTTTTTGATTTCCGCTGTACAGGCGATGCGCACAACATGTTAATATAAGGAGCTTTCCCCATCTTGGCGTGGTGCAGGGTATACAGAGAGGATGGTTCCTATGAATATAACGTGATGCCCGCACCGATAGATTAGCAATACCCCGAATAAATTATATTATATTATATTATATAGTTTCCCTTTCTAAAGCGACAATGCTTTGGTTAGATTATACAAATCTATTGCCAAAATATTGTCGCTTTCGCTATTGCTTTTTTGTTGATTTTTCCCAACATCCGTGTTATAATAAGGATAAGGAAGAAATCGGAAATATCAGGGCAAATCAGGAGGTGAATGAAAGCCCGCGGCAGTTCAGAAAATATCGGTCAAGCAAGTATAAAAAAAGGAGGACTGTAAAATGAACCGAGGATTTCCTGCACACAAAAGAATTATTCCCGTTGTACTTCTTATCACGACGCTTCTTATCGGCATCAGGCGCTTATCCCTTTATGCCGCACCTGCCGATACCGTTACAACAAATGATAACGTTGCTTCTGTATCGGAACCGACTCGCAGCGAATATCCTGTAGGTGAGGAACAAAACTCCGACCTCACAACAATGGCACTGACGTCCCGAATAGAAAACGGGGTATATGCCATACAAAATCTGTATTCGAATATGTATATCGACATCGTTCAGGACTCTCCGAATGCGGGCGCCTTTCTTCAGCAGTATAATTTCAACACTTCTCCCGCCTCCAATTCCGGAAGCCGCCTGGGACTATATAAGCTGGAATGGATCAGCGGAAACGATTATGTTATCCGCACGATGGTGAATAACGGAAACACCTTTATTCCGACGGTGCTTTCATCCGGCTCCTATTTGCAGACCTCGGCAGTTTCTCCGACAACCTCAAGCGTTCCCGACTCCCAGAAGTGGACGATTACTCTTGCTTCAAACGGATACATTATTCGTCCTAAAAACAGCACAACCCTTGCCGTCTGCGTGCAGAACAATTCAAGCTCGGGCCAATACCGCATCCAGGCTCACGCTGCAGAACCGAAGCGACAATTACGCGAAATGGACTTTTATAAAATTAGACAGTAACATTTCCTTCCATGGAGTAGGAATCAAGTCCTCGGTCTCTACGCTTCTTCCCGGCGAAACCTATGCGTTCAGCGCTTATATGTGGAGCACCGACATGGCTTCCAACGGACCGGTCATATACGGTGTGCGAAATTCCGACAATACGGCGACCGACGCTGCCGCGATCAATTCCTCAACGGGATTGCTGACAGCGGTCAAGCCGGCTTCGTTGTCTCTCCGATATACATTTTCAGGAAACAGCCAAGTCTGGTATAGCGCCGTTAAAATTGAAAAGCCGCTTGAAGGCTGTTATTTCATTCAGTGCTATGACCGGCTCGGCGTTTGGGATGTCGATTCGACCAGCGCAGGAAAAGTGCTTGAATGTCAGGAAATCGACCAAAAGATACGGTGCCTTTGGAAATTTGAATACCAGAATAACGGATATTACGTCATAAAAAATGACGTCTCAGGATACTATGTCACAAATGTAAGCGGCTCCGCCAAGCAAACGGCCAAATCCGGAAGCTTTACAGGCTATCAGCTCTGGAAGCTTATCAAACAGGATGACGGCACCTATAAAATACAAAGTAAAGCCGATTCTGCTTATTATATCACAGAAGAAAATGCTAATCACAGCAGCGTTGATCCCGACATTCTCGTATCCAATACAAGCGCGGGTACAAGGCAAAAATGGTTTTTAAAACCGCTGACGCTGAACCTGAATGTCTATTATGATTCGGCATTTAAAACTCTTTACAGTTCATATTCCGTAACACCGGAGCAATTTGTTCAAAAGGTTTTTTATGATCTTCCAAGCACTTATACCAACGGAAGAAATATAGAACAGGCATTTATGGAGGAGTTCGGCGTTCATATTAATGTACACATGAAAGGACTTTATTTAACGAATCCTTATGTTAACGATTGCGAGCTGAGAAACAACGGAAGTTCCACCTGTTACGGGCTTCCGAACTGCGCGTCCTCGGTCGGAAAAAATATAACCGACAGCGATATCTGTTATAATTCACATCATAAAAACAGCCGTAAGCTGAGGGATTCCACTCCCGCTTCCAACAAAAACACATGGGCAGCCTTAAACGTACTTTTTACAGGACACAGACCATGCTATGTCGATGGGACGGTTCACAGGGAATCCGGTCTCTTGGGGGTAGCAGGCTTGATAGGCGATTCGTATACTCGATGCGCGGTGTTTCCGCAGAATTTTACTTCTAAAACGAATTATGCATATATTAGAAATACACTTATGCACGAAATAATGCATGTTCTCGGTGCAACGCATCATTGGGAAGATGATAAAGTCGGAAATGATACAGATTTTTGTGTCCATGGCTTTTATCGGACGGATAGTACACAAACCGGTCATTTTACGCTTTACCGAATCAGTGTGTGTGATTTGTGTAAGTCTAAATTTAACACAATCAAAGTCAAACTTTATACTCACAGTTGATGAAAGGAAAATTATAATGAAACAACATTTATATATACTTTTATTCCTTCTGCTTCTATTCACTGTACTTCTTTCCGCTTGCCATGCCGGTAATGTTCAGCCGGTAATAACCGAAGATACGGATATAAACGACATTGCGCCAATGAGATTTTATTCAAACGATGATCTTTTGACTTATGTTCGCACCGGTTCAACGGATCTGATGTTATACAGTCAGAGTAATCCCCCGTCAGATCTGTCCGGAAGGCGATTCAATAACGGCGAATTTCTGAATATCGATACGATTCTCTTGGGGCAGACCGAACAGTTCGGCGCTCTAAACGAAATACGTGTTGAAAATAAAAATAAAACGATCTTTTATGAATTCAAGAACGAGTTTAATGTGAATACCGGAAACACGGGAAACGATTACCCTTTGCAATATAACCCGGAACAGTGTCATGCCGATATGACGTTTGAAGAAGCAATAAAATCGGAGCTTGGAAATAAAGGAGAGTTTTATAATCAATTGGTAACGCGTGTTGTGGATGACAGGACGGTGTTCTATCAGTTTTTCTATTCGGACGACGGCTTTTGCGGGATCCAAATGTGTATGAAAGTGAGACGGTTTTGGATAGGTATTTATACTCCCGCCACATTTTCTGACGAAAACGGCGTATTGGAGCCGGAGATATCCTTACCGCTTCTGACTTCGCTATTTACCGACGGAGAGGAGCGTGACGACGCCGTGCGAACGATTGTCAGAGCCATTGAAAACGAGATACCGCCCGTTCCGGAAAGCGATGCCATAAACAACAACGTAACCGGCAGCGATCTTCCCGAAACAGACTGATTTTCTTCAACGACTTGCTTTTTTCATAAACTTATTTGCGGTGATTGATTTGTGCCGGGTATAACATTATTTTGACATGAATCAATCACTTTTTTGTTATATACTTTGGTTATATATCAATCTTAATATGGAAGCTTTAACTTATTTTCAAAGAAGGGAACTTTAACTTATTTTAAATGAGGTATTGACATTTGTAGAAAAAGGTGGTATAATATCTGAGTATTTACGGGGTGTGGCTCAGTTCGGTAGAGCGCTTGGTTCGGGACCAAGAGGCCGGAAGTTCAAATCTTCTCACTCCGACCATATCGAGTATTCATAACAGATTTTGGTTATGAATACTCGATACTTTTATATAACGAAAATTACCGCTGAGCAGGGGTGAAAGGGGCTTTTTGTGTTGAGCAATCTCGCTGCAGAGGGAAGCTCTTTTGTTAACGGATTCATTGTCGAAGGTGACTGGGAAATTGTTTTATTTTTTACAATTCTTTGTCTTGTTCTTTGGTATCTCCCTTTGCATAAGGTATACTAAAGATAACTTCTGCATTCGCATGCAGGCAAGAAAACAAAATCAAGATAGTTTCCTGCTGGGTTACAGATAAGATATAGTCATTAATAAAATTACGAAAAATCACTTATGCTGCATATTGGGCAGCATAAGTGATTTTCTGTCAGATCGGGATTCTGCTATGGTAAATATTTATATGAGAAGTAATCATCTCATAAAGGAAAACTTTAGTTTATAACGCCTCAAAGGTGAGAAGCTCACTTGAGAGTCCGCTGCGGATTTTAACTCTTACCCCGTTTCTGATAAGTTCCCAACCGGAGATATTACAGAAGGTGCGGCTGTTGTCAAAGCCGACGCGATAGCTGTGTTCTGCCGATAGCCCTCTCGGGTAAACCGTAATTTCGTCCGCTCGGTACTCAGGCATTGTGAAAATGCCAACACAGGAGCGGGAAGCATCGGGTGCTGCGGTTTCGAGAACGGCAAAGCCTTGACTGCGAATATCCGGGGTATTCGGTGTATGATGGAATATAAGCGCGTCGGGCAGATACGGACGTATAAAGCTTTTATATAAATCAGTGCTGTGACGTATAAATTCAAATACATCGGGATTCATATCGGCAGTTTTCGGACCGAAAACATTGAGGGTAAGGTGACCGAACATCGCGTTCCGCATATGAAAGTCGAGAGAAGCGCGCTTGTGACAGCCCATTCCGGCAACAAGACGGTCAACTTTTTCCGGAGGGATTGCCAGAGTCATACCGTTTGTAATGAGAAGAGAGCGGGGAGCAACCTGATTATCGGAAACCCATGTGTGGTTAAAGTTTGCGATCATGCCTGCATCGCATCTTCCACCGCCTCCTGCACAGTTTTCAAATATTACATTTGGGAAACGCTTTCTCAGACGGCTATACATCCCGAGATATCCCTGAACATGGCGGAAAGCCCGGCATTCGGTTCTTCCGTTTTCGGTTCTGACATGAAAAACATCACGGGTATCAATATTATAGTCAATTCTGAACAGATCGAGTTTGTAATCAGAAATGACATGAGCCGCCTGCTCCTCTGCCCATTTAACGGCGTCGGGATTAGAATAGTCAAGGAAGCAGGATGCGTGGTTTCCGTTTATATATTCAGGGAACCAATCGGGATGCTCTTTTGCAATTTTATCATAGGTTACTCTTGCCGGTTCCATCCACATTCCGAATTTCAGTCCCTTTGAATGACAGTATTCGCGTATTTCGTCAAGACCGTTAGGATAACGTTCGGGGTTGAAGTTCCAGTTTCCGACCTGTCCCCACCACTCGTTTTCTTTATTGGGAGGACAATACCAACCGGCGTCGATTATGAAAACCTCCGCTCCGGCAGCAGCCATTTGATCGATAAATTGCTTGGTGGTATCTACATTCATATCGTGCTCGGGCCCCATTCCAGAGCCTATGAGACACTTGCGTGAGTCAGCTTCGGGAAGTGTGAATACCGAGCGGCGCATATGCTGATTCATAGCATTTACCGCGTCGTCGATATCTCCCGATATCATTCCAATATGTACTGTGGGGGAAGTCATGGTTTCTCCGGGCAGGATGACATTGAGCGGTTTAAAAGAGTCAAGAGCCATATTAAACGAAATGGCGGTTTCTCCCTTTTCACGATGTGCATTATAATCAAAACTGAATTTATATCCTGCGCTCCATGCAAGCTGTGCGGTGAGAATTGTTCCGTAAATATTGTTTCGGAGCATGAACATTGGGTAGCGGAAACGATTGCGGGTGAAATCCCCACCGAAAGAATGTTCGTCTGGTATAAGCTTGTGCCACGCAAAATCGCCTTCAGTACAGTGCATATCCGCATCCATATATCCAAGAGAATAAACCTCCGATGGGTCACCGTCTTTTTGAAGAGATAGCGGTGTGCACTCAATACCTCCGCTGATGATTCCCAGCTCGCTCACGGCAAGTGGTTTATCGGAACCGTTCTCAATTTCGAGCCAGCGTGAGAAAATCGGACTGCCGTCAAGAAGGGTATGGACCTTTATGAGTGCCTTTTTTCTTTCACATTTAAGAGTAACGACGGCGTGTGTTTTGTTCTCTTCCTCAATATGATTAAAGGAGACGTATTCCAATCCGCGGTCGCAGTATTCGCCGTCTATTTCCAGACGAAATGAGTTCGGTTCGATAAATGTGTTGGGATTCAGCCGGGAAGGGCAGTTTGTCAGGACATTGAGGGGATATCCCGCGGTATTCCAGCCAGATGCGTTAAGCGAGCCTGCGCTGAAGGTCTCCTCATAGACAGTAAGACCGCTGCGGTAACAGAATACAGGAGCGCTTCCGGGTTGAAAATAAATGCCGTGATAGCCATCGGTGAATTCTTTTTTCATAAATCGTTCTCCGTTTCTTCAATCAGTGAATTATAATTATAGGTTTTGTTGGGGCAGTATATCATATAAGATCTCTCTTGTCAATAAAAATCGGCAAGAAAGTCATATTCTTGCACTTTTTTCGAAAACAGGACAAATTTTGGTCTCTGGATTTTGTCGGATTGCTGAGTTTACAGATGCGCAATGAGACTGCATGAAGTTGCGCCCTTATCGTGAAACAGGCTGAACGGTTTATGGTTATTTTGTGACAACACCGGTATATGTTCTGAGACAAATAAACGAGTGCAGCTTTTCTGACGCTGGATAGACGCATACATCATTTTATCGGAAAAATAAAAAGATTGACAATACCGTGAATTTATGATATTCTACAACAATATAACAATATTTCAGATGGAAAAAGGAGAGTATTATGATTCGGAAATCATGCTCGCCATGTATCAGGCGGCGCATGATTTCAAAACGAAACAATAACAGACGCAGAAATCATTTCCTTAAAAACGGAGAATTTTGTGGAAAGAGGAACATAGGAACGATTTTCTGTGTCGACTGAAATTGAAAGCGGCCGGGGATTTTTCCCCGACCACTTCACGTCGGCTTTTTTGTTTTCTTCATTATTTTTATAGCTGCAAGGGAAGACGGCGTGCAGAAAAAAGAAAACAGGCATCGATCGAAAGGTCGACGCCTGTTTTCTGTCTATTAGAGCGCTTTAATGTGATTTACAAGATTGTCTTATCGTCTTATCAATTGGCGCAGTCGGTTTTCCGAGAATTATTTGCCGTTGATGATGCTTGCCGCTTTTTTTAAGCCTTCCAGCATCTCAAAGCCTTCGCCTTTAGTCGGAATAATATATCCTCCCTCATCGATTTCATCCCACGCATATATAACGGCAAGATTGTCAACAGCCGAATCGGAATTTTGTTTTATCCATTCATATGAGTTTAAAATATGCTGACAGAAGTCATCTCCGGTACGGTCGGGGGCATAGCAGGAATAACCGGCAATTTCTGTTTCCCTCGGTCTGTCGTCCCATCCACCGAGCAAAGCGGGCATATAAATGGAGTCGGTATAGTCGGAAAACGCTTTCCAACAGTTCTCATGCGTCCAAGATAAATATTTGTAAGGTGTTTCATAGGATTTATTGCCGTTCTCATCCTCATACATATTAATTTGACGGTAATTATATCCCGTGAAGCCGTCGAAGCCGGCGGACTCATATCTTTTAATACGGTTGGCAAAAACCGATTTATTGAAATTGTTTTCGTTATAATCGATGTTTCCTAATGCGTCACCATAGGGAGAATCACAGCCAAGTACAACGATGCCGGGATATCCGAGCGCGATCATTTGCTGTTCGAGATCATCAAGTGCATTCTTTGTATTTTCAACGCCTCCCATATAATCAATGAGATTATACGGAGTTATGAAAATAATGACAGGTTTTCCGTCAACCTTGAGCGCGTTTGGTTGCGTCATGTAGTGAATGTAATTTTTGCAGGCGATATCCCAGGTTGCTTGCGACGGCGTTGTTGCTGCGTCTGCATTGACAACAAGGAGGCAAAAATCAAGAAGATTGCTGTTTTTTGCTTCAACAAAATAATCGGCAGGGACCGATCCGTAGCCTTCGTTAATGGATGCGTAATAGTCAATCGCGAAAAAGTCGAGTCCGAAATCATAGGCAAGCTGTATTTGATATTCCATTTCCTCGATATCGCAATACCCATAACCCCAAAGCGGTTCTCTGTATTCGTAGAATTCCTCTATATGCCGGTTAGTCAATCCCGCACAGCTGACAAATCCGTACCACAGATAAGCGCCGAGACGCATATTTTGCCCGCTTCTGTCAATAGGGGCGGTGACTTCTTCTGCCGTAAATCCGGCAGTTTCTTCGCCGGATGAAGACGTGGGGAAGGTTGTATTGCTTTCTCCCTTATTTGAATCTCCATCGCCTTTATTTATCGCACATGCCGCAAATGATATGCAAATGACTGCAGCAAATAAAACTGCGGCAAGCCGAATAATAACTTTTTTCATATATTTTCCTCCGTAAATGGTATGATTGGTCAGCTTTTGTTCTTTCTGAAGAACAGTACGAGCAGGATAGCTGCCGCTGCGATGATTGTTGCCGTTATCATTATTATTGCTGTCGCGGTGTCCATTTTTCCGCCGTCTGATACAGTAGAGACGGTGTCGGAGAGCTCCTCTCCGCTCGATATATTGGATGTTTCCGAAGTATTGTCGGTTTTTCCCGGAACGGTATAGGTTATGCTGTCCACCTTTGAGGTGCGATACCCCTCGGAATATCTTGTGATAAGATCATCGCCGTTTTGCTGTGCCTCGGTAAGACCTCCGAAGGCTTTAGCCTCGGCTTCTGTTTTGAAAAACGCGATATATTCTATAAAAACATATTCGTCGACCGCTTCGGCATATCCGGTATTGATATCAAATCTCAGTGAAGATATGGTTCCCGTCCATGCGGATGAGAGCTTGTCAAGCTGCAGTATTCTGTCTCTCCATACTTTGTTTTTTCCTCTGTCGAAGCTGACTGCTCTTGCGCCGCTGAAATCAGGTTCCGTTTCTGTTCCGAAGTACATTACGCTTGTTTTGGTAAGTGTGTTGGCAAAGAATTTTATTTTCATGTATTTGTATTCGTCTGCACTGAATCGGTCGGTTTCACTGAGGCTGACGGTAAAAAGACCGGGTGCGCAGAAAAAACGGCATTCCAAGGAATTATCAAGATGACCTGCGGACATGCCGTAGGTGCTTGTTATAATTCTTGCAATATTCGGAACAGAATCAAATTTAAGAATGATTGCCTCGTTTTCATGTAAGATTCCTGTTTCAGCCGCCGAAACCGGCAAAATTGCTGCCGATGAAATTGCTATGAATACGAGGAATAAAGATGCTGCTTTTCTTATTGTTTTCTTCATAAAATAAAGACCTTTCTCGTAGTATGATAATTTGCAGCGCTTCCGTAGATTATACTTATAAGTATCAAAAGTTTTCCTGTGATTTTTCGGTTCTGACGTCAGACGATGCTTAATTATGCTTTATTATAGTATATATTTTATTTTTTCGCTTGTAAAGGGCGTTTTATTTATTGTAAAATCGTATGATGATATTTTCGATTGTATAATACAATTGAAAAATACTATATTACAATCCTTATTTTGTATTGTAATTTATAATATAATCGTTACGGTGGATTGAAAAATCTTTGATTTTGTTTTATATAACAAATGATAATTTAGCGGACCCTTGAAAGAATCGAGAGAACGTTTTTCGGCATTCTTTGCCCGTGTGCGAATAGGAATTTAGTTGCACTAAAAACGCCTACCCGATTTTCTTTCTTCCAAGAAATGAAAATGACAGAATCCGCTTCGCGGAGTCTGTAAAAAGAAAGAACCGCAAGGAGGAGAACCGCTGCATTTCCTAAACGGAAATGCAACGCATGGTCCTCCCCCTTTGAAC
>OJNI01001924.1_pt1 | contig 11407 bp, 7 predicted proteins | sample 1597441 | NCBI WGS metagenome assembly OJNI01 (sample SAMEA2452131, study PRJEB22498) | human gut metagenome | reverse complement strand
CAGCTGTTCAGCGCTGTGCGGCACACGGTAAAAAACAGATCCGCCTGAGGGCGGGTCTGTTTTTTGCAAAGCGGGCTGTTCTGTGTAATGAAGCACCATGTGCGGCGGATGTATATTCCTCCGACACCGGACAAAGACTACGGATGTAAAATCTGCTTTGACTGGAGGAATTTCATATATGAAAGCAACAGGCATCGTGCGCCGCATCGACGACCTGGGCCGCGTGGTCATCCCCAAGGAGATCCGCCGCACTATGCGTATCCGCGAGGGCGACCCGTTGCAGATAACATTGGCACCGTGGCAGCGTTTCAGCTTCGCCATGCTGGACTTAGCCCGCCGTTCGGGGTGGTAACTACATCAGAAAAGGCCGCACGGTCGAACCGTGCGGCCTTTTAATTTGCGTAAATACGCAAAATCCCCGAAAGTGAATATTGACTTGCTTTCGGGAGTACAATATAATGAGGTCAAGAAAACTGCGTAATTACGCAAAATTCCCGAGTGAGGTATGGGTATGATTGAACGGAAAAAATATCTGGAACGGCTCATCGCAAGAAAAGAAAACGGTTTAGTGAAGGTCATCACCGGCATCCGGCGGTGTGGAAAGTCCTATCTGCTGTTCAATATCTACAAGAGCTATTTGAAATCCATCGGTGTGGAGGACGAGCAGATCATCTGCCTTGCGCTGGACGATGACGAAAACATCCAGTACCGCAATCCGCTGGAGTTGGGCAAATACATTCGTAGCATGACCACAGATGAGAGCAAGACCTATTATGTGTTCCTCGACGAGATCCAGAAGGTCGTAACCATTCAGAACCCCTATATTCAGGGCGCGGAGGATAAGATCGGCTTTGTGGACGTGGTCCTCGGCCTGATGAAACACGATAACATTGACGTGTATGTGACGGGCAGCAACTCGAAAATGCTGTCCTCGGATATTTTGACCGAATTTCGCGGGCGCGGCGATGAGATCCGGGTCAATCCCCTGTCTTTTGAGGAGTTTTACCACGCCTACGAGGGCGACAAGCGGGACGCTTGGCAGGAGTATTATACTTACGGCGGCCTGCCCCTCGTGATGATGAAAAAGAGCCACGAGGAAAAGGCAAAGTACCTGCAATCCCTGTTTGATAAGATTTATCTTGGCGACATCATCGAACGGAACAAGATCTTGCACGATAAGTCCGTTTTAGATGATATTCTGAACATCATTTCCTCCTCAGTCGGCTCCCTGACCAACGCGGGTAAAATTGCCAAGACCTTCCGCAGCGAGCGGCAGGTCATCAGCGACGAGACGGTCAGCCGGTATCTGGAGTTTTTCGTGGATGCCTTTATGATCTACAAGGCAGACCGCTATGATGTGAAGGGCAGAAAATATATCGGCTCGCCGCTGAAGTATTATTTCAGCGATGTGGGTTTGCGAAATGCCAGACTGAATTTCCGCCAGCAGGAAGAAAATCATATCATGGAAAACATCATCTATAATGAACTTCTGTGTCGTGAGTTCAATGTGGATGTGGGCGTGGTGGAGTACTGCTACAAGGATGAGCAGAAAAAGAGCAAGCGCACACAGTTGGAGATCGACTTTGTGGCAAACAAGGGGAGCCGCCGGTATTATATCCAATCTGCCTTGACCGTGGCGGACGAGGAAAAGCGGGCGCAGGAAGTAAACTCCCTCAACCGCGTGGGGGACTCCTTTAAGAAGATCGTGGTGGTGAAGGACAATATCATCCCATGGCACGATGAAAATGGGATACTCTATATCGGCATCGAACGGTTCTTGCTGGAAGAGACTGCAATGGAACTATAAGGCTTTGGAAACGAACACTCCAAATACATTCAGGAGGAACTGAAATGGTCAATATTCGAAAACTCGAGGCAGAACTTTGGGAATCTGCGGACTTGCTCCGCGCCGGTTCCAAGCTGACCTCTAACCAATACTGTATGCCCGTACTGGGCCTGATTTTCCTGCGTTATGCTTATAGCCGTTTCAAAATGGTGGAGACGGAAATCTTGAAGGATCGTCCGGTACGTGGTGGCCGGGTGTTGCCCGTGGAGGCCAGCGACTTTGCTTCCAAGAGTGCGCTGTTCCTGCCCAGAGAAGCGCAGTATGAGTACCTGGTCAATCTTCCCGCAGATATTGCATCTGCCGGACTTGCCAACCAGAGCGGCCACATAATGAACAGTCTGGGCGAGGTCGTTAACAACGCCATGGAGTTGGTGGAAGCGCAGTCCGAACAGCTTACCGGCGTGCTGCCCAAGGATTACACCATCTTCTCCGATGAACTGCTGGCGGAGCTGCTGCGCATTTTCAATAACAGTGCTCTGGATGAGGTGGGCGGTGATGTCATCGGTCGCATCTACGAGTATTTCCTCAATAAGTTTGCAAAGAACATCGCCCAGGACGATGGCGTGTTCTTCACGCCCAAGTCCCTGGTCAAGATGATTGTCAATGTGCTGGAGCCGACCGGCGGCATTCTGCTGGACCCCGCCTGCGGCAGCGGCGGAATGTTTGTCCAGACCGGTGATTTTGTCAATCATGCAGGCATGAATGCAAACAGCACCATGACCTTCTATGGTCAGGAAAAGGTGGAATACAACGCCCAGCTCTGCCTGATGAATATGGCTGTCCACGGACTTGCCGGTGTCATCAAATCCGGTGATGAGGCCAACACCTTCTATCACGATGCCCACAATCTGAACGGCTGCTGTGACTATGTTATGGCGAATCCGCCCTTCAATGTGGACAAGGTCAACGCCGAATCTACCCAGAGCGCAGGCCGCCTGCCCTTCGGTATGCCGTCGGTCAACGCAAAAAAGGAAGTGGGTAACGGCAACTATCTTTGGATCAGCTACTTCCATTCTTACCTGAACGAGCATGGTCGTGCCGGTTTCGTCATGGCTTCTTCCGCTACGGACAGCTCTGGCAAAGACCGCGATATCCGCCAGAAGCTTGTTGAGACTGGTCATGTGGATGTGATGGTCAGTGTGGGTAATAACTTTTTCTATACCAAATCCCTGCCATGCTCTCTGTGGTTCTTTGACAAGGGAAAACGGGAGGAATTGCAGGATAAAGTGCTTTTCATTGATGCCCGAAACTATTATACTGTAGTTGACCGAACCCTGAACGAGTGGAGCGATTGGCAGCTCAAAAATCTGAACGCCATCGTGTGGCTGTACCGGGGCGAGCCGGAGAAATATCACAAACTTCTGAAAGAGTATTATGCAGAGATTTCGGCTTTGCTTGCTGAACTGGATGATATTTGCCGTGATATTCCTGTTTATACAGATGACATCTATGCAGATATGATTCAACATGTGCAGGCGTTTTCCGCTAAAGTTACATCAATAAAGGTTCTTTCCGATTGTTTCGATGCGAAAGAGTATCTCAATAGGATTTATGATTCTTGGAGGCGAACAACTGAACAGATATTTGACGATGTGACACTATTTGAACGCATTAACCAGTATTTTACAGCAAAAAAACGCGGCTATAAAAACATTAAAGACTATAAAAAGTCTGTTATAGCTGAACAGGATGCTGCCAGAAATAAATTGAGCAGAATCCTTACTGTGATTGATGATGCTCAATGGCTCTATGAGAAGTTCGGCGAGGGTGAATATCGGGACATCCCCGGCCTGTGCAAGGTGGCAAGCTGCGCCGAGATTGCGGAGAAGAACTATTCCCTGACGCCCGGCGCCTATGTGGGCGTGGCCGCTGTGGAAGATGACGGCGTGGACTTTGCCCAGCGCATGGCGGAGATCCATGCGGAACTGCTGACCTTGCAGGAGGAATCCAATGAACTCATGGACACCATCTCGAAGAACATGAAGGAGATGGGGCTATGAATTGGAAACATGTATCCCTTGGAGAGATTTCTGTTAACATCCAAACGGGTCCGTTTGGGTCTCAATTACATCAGTCAGACTATTCGGAAAAAGGTACTCCGGTAGTAATGCCCAAAGACTTAATTTCTGGTCATATTTCCGAGGAATCTATTGCTCGCGTAAGTGATGACCATGTTGAACGGTTAAGCCGCCACAAAATCGAAGTTGGCGATATTCTGTATTCTCGTCGAGGTGATGTTGGCCGATGTGCCTTTGCCAGTGAAACTGAAGCAGGATGGCTTTGTGGGACAGGCTGTTTGCGCGTTACGATTGATAGCCGCAAGGCAAATCCAAAGTTTGTATTCTACCAATTACTAAAAGCAGACACGATTGGGTGGGTAGAAAAGCATGCTGTAGGCTCTACAATGCTCAACTTAAATACTTCTATTTTGAGCAGTGTCCCGATTGACCTTCCATCACATGACAAACAGAATCATATTGTAGGTGTTCTCTCGGCCTACGATGATCTGATTGAAAACAACCAAAAGCAAATCAAGCTGTTGGAAGAAGCGGCGCAGCGGCTGTATAAGGAATGGTTCGTAGACCTGCGCTTCCCCGGTCACGAAACCACCCCCATCGTGGATGGCGTACCGGATGGGTGGACATACAAACCATTCTCCGAAGTATTTGACTATGTGCGGGGTAAATCCTACACATCTAAAGAACTGTCGGATACAACTGGCATTTTAATGGCAAACCTGAAAAACATCCGTGCATTTGGTGGGTACAACAGAAATGCAGAGAAGCGATTCACTGGCCAGTATAAAGCAAATCAGATGCTTTATGCCGGCGATATAGTTATGGGTGTTACCGATATGACTCAAGAACGGCGATTGGTTGGTCATGTTGCCCTTGTTCCGGACTTGGGTGAAAAGATGACATTCTCCATGGATTTAATTAAGATCATCCCCAAATTGACTGATAACCTTTTCTTGTATTCTGCGATGTACTATGGGGGATTGAGTAAGCAGATTTCCCCCTTGGCTAACGGTGTTAATGTGCTTCATTTGAAACCGGAGGCCATGATGGGAATCGAAATGTTGATTCCGACCAAAGACATTCTGGAGCGATACCACCAGCAGTTCGCACCAATGGTTACAAGAATTGAAGCATTACAAAAGCAATGCGACGTTGCTGCCGAAGCTCGTGATCGCCTGATCCCAAAACTGATGAACAGAGAAATCGAGGTGTAAATATGAGAAAAATGCCATTGAATCAGATAGCATTTGGGAAAACAGATGCATTTAACGAACTTAACACCTTTGGACAAGAATACTTTATGGAGTCCTTTGTTGCCAACCCCAAATATCACATTGATGATTTTCTTTCCGGAAGTAGATTCTTTGTCTGCGGGAAAAAGGGCACGGGAAAATCCGCCCTTCTAAAGTATCTTGAATGCCACTTTTTGAAAGATGAAAGTAATTTAGTGTTCCCTATTCGCTTTAAATCAGAAATTGAGCAAGTAGACAAGGATTCGTTTGAAGAGATTGCTTCTGCCCCAGATAATTCCACAAAGAACGAGAAGTATGATACATCCTCAATTTTGGATCAATCATCATATGTGCTGGTGTGGAAAACTTTCTTAATTAACCAGATTATCACCAGAGCTTCTGCTGGAGAATACCGTGTTTTTAATGAGACTTCCACAGACTATAAACTGATCGTATCACTTTTAAAATGCATCTACGGAGAGAGTAAAACATCGTCCGTAGTTATGCCCAAAATTAAGAAAGGCTCAATAGAATTAACAGCTGCTTTTGCAGAGAACCTTTCTGCCTCACTCAAACTCGAACTGGAATTTGATTCCCAAAAAAAGAGAATTAACTATACGAAACTATCAAAAAAAGTATATCAGATTTTTTCTCAACTTGAATTTGTTCACTCTCCAGTATATGTGTTGATAGACGAACTCGAATTGTCGGTTCGGAATAAATATCAGTTTGAAAAAGATGTTGCTCTGGTTCGGGATTTGATTATAGCTATTGATGACATGAATACACTTTGTTCCAACAAGGGGATGCAGATCCACACCATTGCTGCAATTCGCAGCGAAGTTCTCAGAAATGTGCGGAGCACAGGATACGAATTGACGAAACCAATTGAGGATCGTGGAATTGAAATAAACTGGTTTCAAAAGGGAGGAGACTACAAGGAGAATCAACTACTTACAATCATAGAAAACAAGATTCACGCTTCCGAGCAGATGAGTGGCTTTCCCCCTTCAAAAGACGTTTGGAAAGAATACTTTGGTGAGGATATAAACGGAGAAGAAACACGCAAATACATTCTCAACAATTCACTCTATAGACCGAGGGATATTATTCGTATGATGTCTGCCATCCATAATCAGATTGGGACATCTGAAAAATTTACTCAAGAAGCATTTGATAAAGCCCAACAGGAGTATTCCGAATTAATGTGGACCGAAATCAAAGACGAGTTGAGATTGTCATACTCAGAAGATGAAGTCAATGCTATCTTTACCCTATTGAATCGGATCACTATGCCGTTCACATATGAAATATTATCTCAGCGGATAGCGCAACTGGGAAAGTTTTACCCCAGAATGCCAGAACTATTAAACAGTGAGCGGCTAACTCAAATGCTTAATAAGTTATACGAATTAGGTATAATTGGTAACACGGGAAAGCCTATGAATTTTGTCTTTCTCGGACGGACTGCACTTGATCTTCTCGGAAGGATGGTCATTCATACACCGCTGCGTAATTATTTTTCGGTTCAGTACGAAAGATAACTGCTATTCTATGTTAACACTTAGCATGAAGAGACAGAGATAGGAGATGCTACCATGAGCTACGACTATTCCGAAAACATACTTGTACAGGAAAGCGCTGGTCACTTGCTTCAGAATGAGCTGGGCTGGGAGGTCGCTTTTGCCTACAACACCGAGCAACTGGGCGAAAACGGTAGCTTTGGCCGCAAAAGTTACAAGGAGATCCTGCTGATCCGGTATTTTCGGGAGGCTCTGCTACGCCTCAACCCGTGGATCACTCCGGCCCAGATGGATGAGGCCCAGCGCAAACTGGAGCATCGTCTATCCACCGCCTCTCTGCTGCAGATCAACGAGGAAAAGTATTTCCTGATCCGTGACGGCATTCCGGTCACCGTCAAAAAGCCCGGCGGCAAGACGGAAGAAAAGCGCGCCGTTGTGATTGATTTTCAGAATCCGGGCAACAATTGCTTTCTCGCCATCAAGGAGCTGAAGATCCACGGCGACCTGTACCGCCGCCGCACCGATATCGTCGGCTTTGTCAACGGCATCCCGCTACTGTTCATAGAGCTGAAAAAGAACACGGTGGATGTGCAGGACGCCTACACCAACAATTACACCGACTATCAGGATACCATTCCGCATCTGTTTTACTACAACGCTTTTCTGATCCTCTCCAACGGAACGGAAGCCAAGGTCGGCACGCTGGGCAGCAAATATGAGTTCTTCCACGAGTGGAAGCGTTTGTCGGAACAAGAACAGGGCAGCGTGGCGCTGGAAACCATGCTGCGCGGCATCTGCAAAAAGGAAAACTTTCTTGATTTGCTGGAAAACTTCATCCTGTTTGACCACTCGGGTGGGCATACAGCAAAAATCCTTGCCCGGAACCACCAGTATCTCGGCGTCAATGAGGCGGTCAAAGCCTATGAGGCCCGCAAGCTGAACAACGGCAAGCTGGGTGTGTTCTGGCATACGCAGGGCAGCGGAAAGAGCTACTCCATGGTGTTTCTGGCGCAGAAGATTCGCCGTATGTTCTCCGGTTCGCCCACCATTGTCATCCTGACTGACCGGGACGAGCTGAACACCCAAATTAGTGATACCTTTGAAAACTGCGGGTTGCTGGGCAAGACAAAGGCCAGCCAGTTCATCGCGTCCAGCGGGGCAGATCTGGAGCAGAAGCTGCGGGGCAATCCCAGCTTTATCTTCACGCTGATTCAGAAATTCAACAAGACGGATGTGGAGCCAATCTACCCCGACCATGACATTCTGATTATGTCCGATGAGGCTCACCGCAGTCAGTACGGTATCTTTGCGGACAATATGGTGCGGCTGCTGCCTACCGCGGCCCGTATCGGATTTACCGGAACGCCGCTTCTGTCCAATGACAACATCACGGAGCGCACCTTCGGCGGCTACATATCGGTGTATGATTTCAAACGGGCGGTGGAAGACGGCGCAACGGTGCCGCTGTACTACGAAAACCGTGGCGAAAAAATTCTGGATATCAAAGACAATCCGGAAATCACAGATCGGATTCTGGATGCCATTGAGCAGGCTGATCTGGATGTTGATCAGCAGGACAAGCTGGAGCAGGAATTTGCAAAAGAAATTCATCTGCTGACTGCAACTCCCCGTTTGGAAACCATTGCCCGTGACTTTGCGGGACATTACTCCGACCTGTGGACAAGCGGGAAAGCCATGTTTGTCTGCCTGAATAAGGTGACCTGTGTCCGCATGTATGATTTGGTCCAAAAATATTGGGCGGCTGAAATTGAAGCGCTGAAAATTCAGATCAAACACGCCACGCAGCAAGAGTCCCAGGAGCTGGAACGCAAACTGCAATGGATGCAGGAAACGGAAATGGCTGTGGTGATCAGCCAGGAGCAGAATGAGATCCAGACTTTCCAAAAATGGGGGTTAGACATCAAATATCACCGTGAAAAGATGGAAAAGCGGGAACTGGATAAAGAATTCAAAGATCCTGCCAACCCACTCCGCGTCGTATTTGTTTGCGCTATGTGGCTGACCGGTTTCGATGTAAAATGCCTGTCCTGCTTGTATCTGGACAAGCCCCTGAAGGCGCACACGCTGATGCAGACGATTGCCCGCGCTAACCGCGTAGCCGAGGGTAAGAGCAACGGCCTGATTATCGATTATATAGGAATCGTCAAAGCGCTTCGGAAAGCCTTGGCCGATTACACTGCGAATGTGAATGGCAACGGTGGCTCTGACCCTACCGTGGATAAAGAAAAATTGATCTCGCGGATTTTGGAAACCATTGCGGCAACAGAAGCATTCCTTGATGGCTATGGATTTTCGTTGCAGACACTGATCAACGCAAAAGACTTTGAGAAGTTGGCACTGTTGCAAACAGCGGCGGATGCAGTATCTGCCACGATTGAGGAGAAGAAAACCTTCCAGACCTATGCTGCCGAACTTATCCGGCTCATGAAATACACCAACCATGAGGATATCGAGCCGGACATCCGCAAGCGGTATGAAGCAATCGCCGCAATTTATGGAGAGCTGAAAAAGAAACGCAGAACTGTTACCAATGTGGATCTGATGGTGGAGATCAATCATATCATCAGCGAATACGTTCAAATCGAACAAGCGACAGATGGGATCACTCTATCTCGGCAATTTGATATCAGCAAGATTGATTTTGATTTGCTACGGCGTGAGTTCGCCAAGGCAAAGAAAAAGAACTTGATCATGAAAGATTTGCAGGAGCTGATTCGTGTTCGCTTGGATGCCATGCTGTTTAATAACCCGGACCGCATCAAGTATCACGAACGATATCAGGAAATTATTGAGGACTACAACAGTCAGCAGGATCGTGCCAATATCGAAAAAACCTTTGACGAACTGATGGATCTGGTTCAAAACATGGATCAGGAGGAGCGGCGCTATGTGCGAGAAGGATTCTCCAGTGATGAGGAACTGTCCCTTTATGACATGTTATTCTCTGAAAATCTTTCAAAGCAGGACATTCAGAAGATAAAGAAGGTAGCAGTTGACCTCCTGCAAAAGGTCAAATCCAAAATTGCGGAACTTGACCACTGGACGGATAAACAGGAAACCAAGGCTACAATCGACACATTGATTCGGGACACATTATGGCTTGAACTGCCAGAATGCTATGATGAATTAAGGATTTCCGAATACCGTCAGAGAATCTATGAGTATGTCTATACGCGTTACAAAGGCGTGGCTTAATATACATTCTCCTCTGCACCCCAATTTTCCAAGAGGCACTATCCGCAACGACTTGGTTGCGGATAATGCCTCTTTTTATATAATTCAGTTTTCCACCTTCCCTTTATGATATTTCTCCCTTAAGCTCCCATGCCCGCCGCGGTCGATTTCCGCCTGTTCCTCCGGCGTCCAAACCTTCCATTCCGCATTCTCCTCTCTCAAGTCCAGATGCATGAAGCCTCGGTAGTTGATAGCTGGATAAAAGTCCAGATTCCCCTTGATATGCCGACGCCATGCTGTACTGTTCGGCTCCGGCAGAGACACCTGCTTGACCTCATAGGTTTCCAGTTCCCCAAAGATATCGATCTCCCGCAGAAAATCCGATGCGGAGATTTTTCCTTTGAGATACCTCCCTCTGGCCTTGACCGCTGCCATGATCCATTCCTGATAGCGGGCATCGCTCACAGGCTTCAGCCGATCCCGCTGGTCTGGCGGAGCGTCCTCATAACGGTTCCGCCGTTCTTCCATTCTATGCCGCAGAGCATTGTATATCCGCAGTGCCTCGTCCAACGCCGCACCGTCTTTACCTTTGAGCTTCGGCCCCAGCACCTTGCAGAACAGTCCGTCGATCACACGGTCGCAGTAGTGCGTTTCCGCAGAGGTTTTCGGAATGAAATACTGCCAGCAGCACTCACACCGTGCGATACGCTTTTTCTTCTGGCGGAAATAAAGCTGCAATTCCAACAGGTACAGCTCAAAGATATTTTCAACCGTATACCGCAACCGGTGTCCGAACGGCATCGGCCTGCACGGAAAGCATTGGTGTATCAACGCGGGGTATGCCTCCTCCAACGCTCCATACCGTTCCCACTGCGCGGCGCGCTCATAATCGGCAAAACCGATCTCCAGCAGATTCCGAATACGCAGCTGCGCCCTGCATGGCTCGTCCAGCGACTGAAGAACTGCGGCACCTTTCTCGGACGGGAAAATGGGCGAACCTCTGTCCTGCATTGCCATTGCGTCCCGAAGATGTTCAGAGGCATAAAAAGCGGATATGGTATCGATCCTCTTGATCCAATCAGGCAAGTCGCTGATCTGTTTTTCAAAATCCTCATAGTCCGAATACGGAACCTCCATGCGTTCCAAAAACAGAGGGTGCTCCGTCCAGAGCCGTTGGATCACAGCATGGTATTCCGCAAAATCCAGAGAAGCAAACCGAACAAGTTCCTCCGCTGGCGTTCGGCCCCTGAGTTCTTCTACACGCCCATCCTTGCCAACCAATAAAATATCGAAGTTTTCTCCGGTATCTGTTTCCAAGAAGATGCCGGAGAGATTCTTTTCAGGAGCGGTCAACTTAGGGTCTCGCAGTCCGAGCTGTAGTTGCAAGTTTTGGAAAAATCTCGAAAACCACTCTTCCATGTAAAAACCATCTCCCTTCCTTTACAGTATCAGTATACCACATTGACAAACCGGAAAGGAGAAATTTTTATGAACCGACTGCAAACCATTGACGCGGACACACTGCAAAGCACCGCTTACGAACCGGTCTCCTTCGTGGTCGACGATCTGCTCCCCCAGGGACTGCACCTGCTG
>OJNI01001917.1_pt1 | contig 11441 bp, 10 predicted proteins | sample 1597441 | NCBI WGS metagenome assembly OJNI01 (sample SAMEA2452131, study PRJEB22498) | human gut metagenome | reverse complement strand
GATTATAAGAATAAATATCATAGCGATTTTAACAGATTACAAGTCACATTGCTTCTTATCAGTAGCCGATTACGTAAATGGTTTATAAAATTGAAATTATGAAATCCTCCCCCAATTCAAAAGACAAGCATATAGATTCAATTGACTGGATGAAAGGACTTTGTATCATTTGCATCACAATGCTTCACATTGAAAACGGGCTCTTACCGATATGGGCTAATTACTTTATCAGTATTTTTATGATTACAGGTTTTTATGTGACGAACGGATGGATACATGGGCTAAAACAGACTGAGTCTGTAGATGTGAAACAATTTGCAGGAAAGAGGTTACGATCATTAGGCATACCCTACTTGTGGTTCACTTTTATAATCCTGATGGTTGATATCATCTTTTATTTCGTTGGTCATTACAATATTGACGTCATAGCTCGCGATGTATATAAATCTATAGTTCTTCGCGGTATCGGAACTTTGTGGTTTCTTCCAGTACTGTTTTTTGGGGAATTATTATTCGTTATATTCAAAAGCAGGCAACAATCACTATTGGGGTTGTTAACAGGTATTTCTATAGCTATCTTTGTATCTATATTGATACATCTACTCGCTTTGAAAACTGTCGATCCATTACTTTCTATAATAAAAATGCCACTACTGGTCGTCCAAAACTCTGCTACCGCATTGGTCGTAATAACAGCCACTTATTATGTATCACACCAGTTTACTAAAAGAGAACAAAAGAACAGATACAAGGTTGGACTTATTGGACTATTTCTGTTCATATTATCTGCGATATATCTTGGTATATCATCTACCATATTGCCATTTTCAGTATCTTTATGTAGCAATCTTATAATTTCATGGATAGAACCACTTAGTATCTTTTTCTTATTCTCATCTGTATCTGGTAACAACTTCATATTACGATACCTGCAATATTGGGGACGTAATTCTATCATATTAATGGCTGTTCATTATTCCATATTAATGGAAATATGCAATTGGATTGCCAATCGTTTCTTCGATACTCAAATTACCGGATTTGCATCATTAGCATGTTTTGTTATAATAATGGTTATACAGTATCCTATTACAGAGTTTATTAACAAAAGAATGAAATTTTTGATAGGAAAATGAATCAAAGTTTAGCAACTACATATAGCACACGCATTGTAGTGTTCACAATTGTCTTGCTTTGTATATATCCGTCATTTTTAATGACACCCGCTAAGCAAAACATCCTTTTACTATTATTAATGGGGGTATCACCAATAATGCTTATCCTCTTTCCTAAAATCATGCCAAGATTTGATTTACCATTGATAATAATGCTTGTACTAATGATCGTTTTTCCTTTCGCTTTTCACTCTCAGACTATGCGATGGTCAACCGTTTTATATACAGGCATGTTTATATGCTTTTTCTTATCTTACGTCAGAATATTATACTTGAGTGACATCAATATAGAAACATTTAAAAAACTTTTAAGATGGATTATATATGCTTATGCCGTCGTACTCATTATTCAAATAGCTTGTTTTTATACGGGCCTCCCAATCTTCAACAAAATTAATATTGATATCACTCATGGTTTTCCACGGCTTAATTCTTGTGGTCCAGAACCAGCATGGACTGCGCGTATGATAGTTTTGATAATATTTTTCTATATATGCTTATGTGACTATATTAAAGGATATAAATTATCAATAAAAGAATTGTTCGTAGAAAATAAGAAGGTGTGTGTCTCTTTTTTGTTTGTATTGATAATGTGCGGAAGTACAACAGGATTGGTATTAGGTGGAGTACTTCTTGCCAGATTCGTTAATCTTAAATCTCTATTTTATGTTTTGTTTATTATCCTTGCCCTCCTAATAATAGGAGAACAGGCAGGAATATCAAGTTTTTCACGTTTAGCTAAATTCATACCTGCGATTCTAACTCTTGACCAAGACACCATCATGCAGGCGGATGGCAGTGGGGCAAGTCGAATAATTCCGACTCTTAATGCCGTAAAATATATATCACTGGGGAGTTTTGACGGATGGGTCGGACATGGTGTTGATTTTGATCAATCTATTCTTAAATTAGGTGGAATTACCACGAATGGAGGGGCACTAAGCCTTTGGATTAATCATGGCGTAATTGTTCAGTTTCTATTTTGGTATTTTGTTTTCAGCATTTGCACCATCAAAGGTGAATGGATATCAGCAGCTTTATGTTTCCTTTTTATTACCGGAGGAATAACACTTAATTTGCAAGTATTATGGTTTATGTTAGTTCTATTCATAACGTTTAAATACATAGTAAGAAATAACGAATCTATTTACAATAATTTAAATAACATAAATAATGAATAAATACTATTCGGACGAAAAGAACATCCAAATTCTTATTGCTTTATTAAAAGCACATAGAATAAAATACGTAGTGGCTTCTCCCGGCAATACAAATTTAACCTTGGTGGCAAGTCTTCAACAAGACAGTTACTTTATAATATATTCTTCCGTCGATGAACGATCTGCTGCCTATATGGCTTGTGGATTAGCGGCTGAAACCGGAGAAGCTGTCATGTTAAGTTGTACAGGAGCGACAGCTTCAAGAAACTACATGTCTGCACTTACTGAGGCATACTATAGGAAATTACCAGTATTGGCAGTGACTTCCTGTCGTAGCAATGCAGAGATCGGTCATTTGATACCCCAAGTTATAGATAGAAGAGTATTACCAAACGATATCGTCAGATTAAGTGAGCAACTTCCTATCGTAAAAGATGAACAAGACGAGTGGGAATGTAACATAAAAGTAAATCGTGCTATTCTTGAATTGTATCATCGGAATGGTGGACCTGTACATCTGAATATACCTACAACTTATTGTCCCACGTTCAATACAAAAGAACTACCCTCACAACGAATCATCAACCGCCTATACCCACACGACAATATGCCGAACTTAGATGGTAAAAGAATTGCGATATTAGTTGGTTCGCATAAAAAATGGAATAACCAACTAACTCAATCTGTAGAGAAATTCTGCGAAAGTTATAATTCTGTGGTATTTTGCGACCATACCAGTGCATATAATGGGAGGTATCGTATACAATATTCGTTGATAGGAGGTCAAGAACAATTGACTCACTCATTAAATCGAATAGATGTGCTAATACATATTGGTGAAATATCCGGGGACTATTTTTCCACAATCGGAAAATTCAACATGTCAGAAGTATGGCGAATCAGCCAAGACGGAGAGCTTTGCGATACATTTCACAAATTGAGATATGTATTCGAGATGCCTGAAGATCAATTCTTCAGGTATTATACACATATCAATAACAATGTTGTCAACACCCAATACTATGACTCTTGTCGTTTGATGTACGATCACCTTTATGAAATAGCAAAGACGAAAGCGACTATGCCATTTTCAAATATTTGGATTGCCGCCCAAATGGCACACCGTCTGCCATCCTATTCTTATGTTCACTTTTCGATACTCAGCAGTCTACGTTCATGGAATTTTTTTGAATTTCCTCAAAACATAGAATCGTTTTGTAATGTTGGTGGTTTTGGTATTGACGGTTGCGTATCCTCTCTTATAGGGGCTTCGCTTGCCCATAAAGAAAAATTGCATATTGGCATCATTGGAGATTTGGCATTCTTTTACGATATGAATGTTTTAGGCAATCGACATTTAGGTAATAATCTACGAATATTACTTATCAATAACAACATTGGAGCTGAGTTCAAGTTATACTGCTATCCCGGAGCAAAATTAGAAGACGAAACAACTCCATATATTGCAGCAGAGGGACATTTTGGACAGAAATCTCCAAAATTGGTGAGACATTATGCACAAGACTTAGGATTTGAATATTTAGATGCATCATCAAAAGAAGAATTTGAGCAACATGCCGTAAGATTCCTCTCCCCCACAAATAATGATAAACCCATCTTACTAGAAGTATTCACAAGTTATCAAGATGAAAGTAAAGCACTTGAAATTATCAGAAATTTGGATTCAAATACAATGGGATTTATAAAGAAGAAGGTAAAGGATAACGTGAACTATAACACAATTCAGAAAGTCCGAAATATTCTGAAAAACTAATGAAAATAAAAAAAATTGCTATACTTACCCGCCGTGCAGGATATAACATGGGAACATCCTTGCAAGCGGTTGCCATGTCACGGTTTATTGCCGATGCCGGATATCCGAATATAATTATTGACTACGATGAATATGCAGGGCACTTACTATGGCAATTAAAGCCAGCAGTAAATAGACTTATATTGTCAGTTATGAATCTTTGTCCAATGATAAGTCGATTACTTTACAAAAGCAAATACGACAAATTAAACAGGATGCATAGTCAGATAAATACTTTTAGAGAGTTTGAACATAGATATATGTATTTAACTAATAAAAAGTATCGGTCTGCTAAAGCACTTAGACGAGATTTCAATGATTATTATGCTTGTATATGTGGTAGTGATCAAATATGGAGTCCCTATTTTTATGATCCTATTTTTTTTCTGTCATTTATAAAAGAAGGGGGGATCTGTCGTAAAATTGCTTATGCCCCAAGTATGGGGATAACTGACAGCTCTATGTTGCAGCAAGAACAAATAAACTTAATACTGCAATTTGATAGTATCTCATGCCGCGAACAGGAAGCATCTAGTATTGTTTCTAAAATTACAGGTCGAGAGATTACAACTGTACTCGATCCGACTTTGATGGTTGCACCAGACTTCTGGCATGGAATAGCTGACGAGGCCACATTTATTAAAAAGGAAAAATATATTTTAACCTATTTTCTTCATACAGATTATTACCAAGATTCAATTCCATACGATTATATACAGAAATTAAAAGCCAAGACAGGATTATCTGTATACAATATCTCTCTATTTAATTTAGTAAATCACATCGATGCGGATATAACTTTTGATACCATAGGTCCTATAGAGTTCCTATCATTAATAAAAAATGCAGAATGGATATGCACAAACTCTTTTCATTGCTGCATTTTTTCCTATCTATTCAAACGGCATTTTTTTGTATTTGAACGATTTATGAAGAATGGACGTGAAGGAGGGAATCAAAACTCACGAATCCACAATCTATTAAAACTATTCAAATTAGAGCACTGCATTACAAATCCAAATGATGAACCAAATATTTCACAAAAATATGATTTTAATATCGGATTACCCGCTATAACAGCTGAACGCAAAAATTCATTGATTTTTTTAAATAACGCATTAACACTAAAAAAAGGCTTATGATGCACATATTGGTTTTGGCCTATGCTATATCTCCTACACGAGGTTCAGAATACTCTGTGGCATGGAACTATGTTACCCGGATGTCTAAATATCACAAACTCACAGTACTTTATGGTTGTTCTGGCAATCATATTGGAGATTGTGAAGAAATAGAGAGATATGCAACCGGGAAAGGGATACATAATGTAGATTTTTCTTGTGTGAAATCCACTAAATGGGTTAATATATTAAATTGGTGCAATAAAAAAGGCTTCTTGGGATATACATTTTATTTAGCATATAAAGAATGGCATAAATTAGCTTATAAAAAAGCGATAGAAATAGTCTCAAACAATACTATCGATTTAGTCCATTATTTAGGTCCCATTGGCTTTCGAGAACCTGGATATCTGTGGAAGTTAGGATTACCTTACATGTGGGGACCTATCGGCGGTGCCAATAAAACAAGCATTACCCTTCAAAGAAATCTTCCTAAAATTAGCAAATTAAAGTTCAAGTTTAGGAATTGGGCTACTTCGAGGCAGTTAAATATGAATAGACTTACCGCTGCTCTACAACATACAGATTTACTACTAACTTGCACTACAGAGAATCAAAAAGTGTTTCACACCATTCATCATAAAGAGAGCATCTATTTACCAGAAAACTCAATATCCGGTGACATCTGTATTAATCAAGAAAAATTCATAGCTCCTGAGGTATATAAGTTTATAGTTATCGGAAATCTGATAGATCGCAAATCTGTAAACATTTTATTTGAAGCATTATGCTTAGTTAAGCACAAAGAAAAAATTGTTATTGATATTGTAGGTGATGGACCAATGAGAAAAAGTTTAGAGGAATACGCAAAAGATAACCTAATCTACAACCTAATAAAATGGCATGGTATGTTATCTCGTCAAAAAGCTGTGGAAATGTTTAAAAATGCTCATATGCATATTATAACAAGTATCAGTGAAGGAAATGCTACAACTATATGGGAGGCTATGAGTTACGGAGTACCTACATTAAGTTTCGACCATTGTGGTATGCATGATACTTTAAGCAATGGCGCTGGAATATTAGTCCCAATATCACATAAATATAGTGAATGCGTAAAAGCACTCGCAAGAGAAATTGATTCATTGATAATGCATCCTAATCGTTTTAAGCAATTAGCAGAGTCTACCATTGAATGTGCAAAGAAATGTACTTGGGATGAGAGAGAGAAAATCCTTCTTCATTGCTACAAAATGACTATAAAAAAACACATGAATGGTTCATCTGGAAATTAAACCAGTGGAAACTTACTTTTAATTAAAATTCAAAATAATACTTATTATGATTCTTCATAAAAGAATTGGCAAAGTTATAAGCTCAATTAAAGGAGAAGATTTTATCTTGGATGAAAGAATTCCAATAAGCTATCTTTTCTCCACATTTTTTTTTAGAGCTTTTAGAGGGATAAGAGGAGCATTTATTTTTAAAAGTTTCAAAAGGGTATTTGTCTCTTCATCATCCAAAATCAAATGTGCTTCAAAGATTCAAATGGGGTATAATTTAAGTATTGATAGAAACTGTTATATTGATGCATTATCAATAGAAGGTATTGTCTTTGGTGATAATGTGTCGATTGGTAAATATACCTGCATTGAGTGCAGTGGCACATTGAAAAATTTAGGTAAAGGGTTAATTATTGGCAATAATGTTGGCCTTGGCACTCATGGATTTTTCGGATGCGCCGGCGGTATAGAAATAGGAGACGATACTATTTTTGGTAATTACGTATCTCTTCATTCGGAAAATCACAATTATGCAGATACTCATATCCCTATACGACTGCAAGGAGTGAATAGAAAAGGAATAAAGATAGGAAAAGACTGCTGGATTGGATCAAAAACTACGATATTAGATGGTACAGAAATCGGTGACGGATGCATTATTGCAGCCGGTGCAGTAGTGAGAGGAAAGATAGAATCGTATTCCATAATAGGTGGGGTTCCTGCTAAAACTATAAAGAAAAGGTTATGAAGCATATTATCTGCTTCCATCTCTTTAACGACTACAGTGGCAGTCCACAAGTTCTGAAAATAGTATTAGAAGGATTACTCAAAAAGGGTTACCAAATCGATTTGATTACCTCAACAGGCGGTGCATTGGACGAACTGCTGTATTACAAAAACTTAAGCAAGTACTCTTACCCCTATCGATTTTCAAATAACCCGATAGTAACAATGCTTCGCTATTGCATGGTACAACTATATACGTTCATATTGACATTCCGCTGGCTATTCTATAAAGATATGGCATTCTATATCAACACTTTGCTCCCTGTTGGACCAGCATTAGCCGGTCGTATAATGGGGAAAAGGGTGGTTTATCATTATCATGAAAATGCATTTGTAAAGGGGACATTCTACAAGGTACTGGCTACAATCATGCAGAAGTTAGCACACGAAATCATCTGTGTCTCGGAATATCAAGCATCATTCCTGCAACAAAAAAAATGTGTAATAACTATTCCTAATGCTTTACCACAGAATTTCGTGAATAGACTGACACCAAACTTCAAAATAGCCTTCGAGCGGAAAACTATCTTAATGCTTGGCTCATTGAAACTATATAAAAGCCCGTTAGAGTTTATTGAATTAGCAAAAAGATTACCTCAATTCGTTTTTGTACTGGTAATAAGTGATACTAAAGAGAACATTGATATCTTCATAGAGAAATATAAAATTAACGTATACAAAAACCTCACTATATATCCTCGACAGAATGATGTTGTACCTTTCTATAATCAGGCTTCACTCGTTTTAAATCTTTCCGATAAAAAACAGGTAGTGGAGACATTCGGACTGACAGCATTGGAAGCAATGAGTGCCGGGCTACCAGTAATAGTGCCCACAGAAGGAGGAATTGCAGAGATGGTTGTGGATGGAGAGAACGGTTACAAGATAGACGTACAAAATCTTAATCAGATAGCCGAATGTATAAAAACAATTCTATCTGACGAAACTCTTTATATGGAATTAGCCCAAAATGCACTCGCTTATTCCAAAAGATTCAGTGAAGCAAAGATGGTAAATAGCATTGAAATGATACTAAACAGGAAATAAAACAATCCTTTTATATTTATGAAACAAGTAGCTATCGTAGGCATCCAAGGTGTGCCTGCAAAATATGGCGGCTTTGAGACTTTGGTGGAGAACATTATTGGTGATAACTGTTGCTCCGAAGTCCGTTATACCGTTTTTTGTAGTGGTAAGGATTATGCCACACGCATGAAAACCTACAAAGGAGCACAACTGAAGTACATCCCGCTATTCCATGCCAATGGGATGCAAAGCACTCCTTATGATATTCTGTCGATGCTTAGATGTTTGCGAGGTTATGATACCGTAATCATATTAGGCGTGTCAGGCTGTATTTTTGCCCGTCTTCAGACTGTTGTATCGGAAGCAATTAATAGTGAACATTGACGGATTGGAACACCGGAGGGCCAAATGGGGTAAGTTTGCCAGATGGTTTCTACGAACAAGTGAAGCGATGGCCGTGCGCTATGCTGACGTAATCATAGCCGATAATAAAGGAATACAGGACTACGTATGGAATACGTATCATAAGAAAGCCGAATTAGTAGCCTATGGAGGAGATCATGCACAAAGAAATGTCACCGAAGAAAGGCAGAATGAAATTCTGAGGCAATACGGAATCGCTCCCGGAAACTATGCCGTCAGTGTATGCCGTATTGAGCCGGAGAACAACAGCCATCTGATCCTGAAAGCCTTTGCTACTTCTGGAAAGAATCTGGTGTTTGTGGGAAATTGGAAACGGAGCGAATACAGCCGACAACTCAAAGAAGAATATTGTGGTCGGAAAAATATACAGATGGTAGATTCTGTGTATGACCTTGATATACTCTATGCACTGCGCAACCAATGCAGGTGCTATATCCACGGACATAGTGCAGGCGGCACAAACCCTTCGTTAGTGGAAGCTATGTTTTTCGGCAAACCGATTTTAGCTTACGACGTGATTTATAATCGTGAGACAACAGAAAACGAAGCTCATTACTTCAAAACAAATGAAGAACTGGTAGAATTGCTACATGACAGCCCCGAGGACGGATACAAGATGCGGGAGATTGCAAAGCAACATTATACCTGGGCTTTTATAGCTCAACAATATAAAGCATTACTTTCATCCCACAAATAACTAACCATCTTCACAAAAGAAAACTCATCAGTAAAATATTTTATAAGCTATTCGTACTGATCGAATTATTTATAGCAGCAAAGTGCCAGAAACAATCACCCTACTTAGTGATTGTTTTCGGCACTTTCTTTATAGAAGAGCCATAAGAAGGAAAACATTCATCATTTTCCTAACGTCCAGTTAATAGCATTCCTGAACATCTTCGTGAAATCTTCCGTCTCATACAGCCTCTTGCTGTGCCCTATCTGGAAATAAACATTGCGCGCTTTTTTACCTTCGTTCACCCATACCACAGGATGATCGCCCATCTTGATATCCGAAGCAGGCGTATAGGTAGCCTCATCAACACTGGCTAGCACACGCACATTCGGACGTGGACTCTTGTCATAAGTGTACCACTCATCATCAGGCACCACGAAAGAAGCCTGTACTCCCTTCATCACCGGGTGTTTCTTATCCTCCACAAGCACCGTACCATCAGCAAGCGGCGCTATATAATTCTGGAAACGTACACCACCCATAAAATCAGAGAACCATTGCCACAGTGGAAAACCGTCAAACTCACCCAACAAAGTGGCATGATGGAAACCGATCCAACCACCTTTACCTTCCTCTATATATTTAACGAAAGCATCTTCCGCTTCTTTCGGCCATGTATAAGGAGGATAATCCAACTGGATAATCAGATTGAACTGGGACAGATAAGTCTCCGTAATAGGTTTGGCATTGTTTATCTCGGTAATGCTGAAATTCATCTTTCTACTTTCATCAGTCAGCCACTGCAGACCCGCATCCGTAAATCCACCATGCTGACCACCTCTTTCCGTCAAGACCAGCACCTTAGTTCTATGCTTCTTACCAAGCAGATTCTCAGCCACCGTACGACGCAAATCTCCTTGCTCATTATCACCACTATAGTCCCAATACATACCACCCAATAAATCTCTATCCAAGATATATTGACACTTGATTGCCAGTGAACGGGCATTTTCAAAACCGAATACCAGCGTATCATTCTTATTAACCAGATAAGGAACCTGGGCAACCGTATCCCACTTTTCAGTATAATCACCACCGGTACTTCCTACTTTATTAAAATCCTGGAAACTGGGGTATCCATCTCCGCCACGACCATAAAAAGGCATCCCCATCACCAGCATGGAAGGTGGCACACCGCCTTTCAGATGCGCAGTAACAGCCTCATCAGACGTAATGCCTCCACTGTTTGCAGACCGATAAAGTGCCGAATGGTGTTTCGGTGCAGAGGCCATGTCATAAGCCATGATATTCACAAAGTTAATAAAAGGAAGAATAGCTTTGAAGTCGATATACTTCGCTGAAGCCACAGTGGCAAGTGTCAATTCCTTCTGATCACCTATCGCTGCCCTGATATCTTTCATCAGAAGTGTAAAGTTCTCCGTGTCATCGGGTGAAGCTGAAATGTTCGCCATTGAACTCGTGGGATATTCCCAATCGATATCGATGCCATCCAGATCAAATTCCTTCACTACCCGGTCGCAATCCTTAGCAAATGCCCGGCGATATTCATCATTGGCAGCCATTTCACTGAAACGTCCACTCCCCCATCCGCCGACAGACAGAAGTACTTTCAATTCGGGATTTTGCTTCTTCAGGTCCACAATTTGTTTCAAGCGTTCTTCATTGTCAATCCTGACGCCATCAAAACTTTCGTTTACATGACCGAAAGCATAATTAATATGCGTCATGTACTGGGGTTCTGGCACGATGTTACTCCAAGAAGTTACATACGCCACAATCACTTTGGAACTCAAGGGGTTCGCTGTGCTTTCCCCCGACTTGGTGGTGCTACATGAAGCCAATATGGCTAAAGCAGCAGCCATCATCATTCTAATCTTTTTCATAAGTATTATAATTAATCAGCTGTTTGACGAATACGTGAACCTATCAATGCGTAATAGAGCATGAATATCTCGCC
>OJNI01001904.1_pt1 | contig 11491 bp, 21 predicted proteins | sample 1597441 | NCBI WGS metagenome assembly OJNI01 (sample SAMEA2452131, study PRJEB22498) | human gut metagenome | reverse complement strand
GAGCAAATACAGAAGGCGTTTTAGTTTTAGGATATGAAGACAATATACAATATATAGATAAGCTAAAAGAAGGCGATAACATACTATATATAAATGATGAAAAAGTAAATAGTAGTCAAGATGTATATGATATTTTGAATAAATTAAAAAAAAATATTGTTAATATAAAATTTGAACGCTCTGGCAAAATACTAACTAAATCTGTCAAAACTAAAAATGAAGATGGAATATATAAATTAGGTTTTTGGGTAAGAGATAAAATTACAGGGATTGGGACAATGACATGTTACGATCCTGAAAAAAATCAATTTTATGCGATAGGACACCCAATTTACGACGTAGATACACAGCAAGTATTAAAAATAAAAGAAGGAAATATTTATAATATATCTAATTTAGAAATAATAAAGGGACAGGATAATAAAATAGGACAAATAAAAGGAAATTTTGATATAAAAAATATAATTGGAAATTTTAAAAACAATTCTAATTATGGAATAGAAGGAAACTTAAATCAAAATTCAATAAATACAGACAATAAGAAAAGCAATTAACCAAACTGCTGCTACCATAACAGCACCACTAAATAAAATAGCAGCTATTGCAATTAGCCCCTTCTTAGGACCAGAAGTAAGCAGAATCATTACAAAAACTATCAAAAAATAAGGTAAAATTCTTTTGGATTCTTTATCTAACTTAAGCATAAACCCTCCTAAAATTTCATTGGCTTTGGATCATTAGCTCTTTTTGTTGAACTAGACCCAGCAGTTTTACTAGCTGCGATAATTTCCTGCAATTCTTTCTCAGATAATGCAATTTTATTAATGTCTTCTTTTGTTAGTGTTCTCTGCAGTAATGACTCATCACGTTTACAGAGAATACTTTTACTGCAAAGTTCCATGTCCTGATACTTTTCCCAATACATAAGCTTGCAAATACCTTGCTCTTGCAAAGCCATGTTTCCTGTTGGAAGTATATTGTAAGGTGCACAAATTACCTCTGAATCAGAAATTTTCAACTTATGTCTTTTTCCAAAGTTGTCAGTGTATGTATAACTATTTTTTGTTTTAAAAAGCATAATTACCTCCTTAAATGCTCATTGGTTTTGGCGATGAAGAATCTTTCGTTTGCTGCGATGCATGCAAATCGCTTCCGCCGGCAGTTGTATAATCCATACTTTTTCGAACTTCAAGTGGTATACCTTCAATTGCAGCTTTTAAGTCTTTATCAATTTTCAATAATTTAGATTGTAAAGCCTCTTTCTCTGCAAAGATGTCATCAACACGATCCAAAGCTGCTCTTGTTTCAAGCAAATCATGTTCTTCTAATCGTTTAATCTCCTTCTTATAAGAATAATACTCTGGACAACCACAGCAAAAAGCTTTGTTTGTATGACAGTTGATACAGGGGTTGACCGGCAAAGGCATCTTCAATAACTTTATATCAGACTCCTCCAATATTACTGTTGTTTTCGTAACTATTTTCATATGTAACTTCTCCTTTCATGACTAAATTTAAAATAGCATCATGCACATCTGTAACAATCTCGTATTCAGCACAATTCTCACGCTTCGTACTACCACAAAGACCTTCAGCACCTGATCTGTTCATAATGCGTTTGCCATTGATTTCTGGGCAGTTTAAAGAACCGCCATTGATACACTCAATTTCTGGAACTGCGGGTTCGCCATAACTTCCAATACTGAAATTCAATACTCTTGAATGGCAATCAACTTTTACACCGTCAACAATTATTTTATTCAAGGAAGGCTCTCTACCAGGCTCCCAACGACCATAGCTCATGCCTGTATGTGTTTCGGTACCGATACATGCCTGCATTCCTTCAGAGCACTCAAGTGTTAAAGTTCCAGATCCTTTAATAGTTAATATGCCACTCGCTTGCAATGGGCAACCTGTAGCAACAATACTGTTATCACCAGTCACTTCAACGATTGCATCTTTTCCAGCTTTGTATGAATTCTTCAGATGAGTGTTATTAAACTTGAGGCCTAATGCATTCACCAATTTCTCATCGTCAGTGTCTAAAACAAAGTCATCTGAAAGACGATAGATAATGCAATCGAATCTTAATGGATCTGCTGGGAAATAATCACTGCAAATAGCTATGCGATCATAAATTGAACATACAGGACATTTCATGTCACTAGCCTTACTAACTTCTTGCAGGGTCAGTATGCTACCAGAAGAAAACTTTCGAACAATAAAGTGTGGAAATACAACTTTAAAGCAATTCAAAGATTTTAATAATTTAATAGAACGCATAAAATTACTTATATTAGGAACACCATGGAAATTATAATTATTGAACCTATCAAAATCTTCCCCGTAAGCCTCTGTTAAAACTTTATGTACATCAAAAGGATCAAGACATAGCAATTTTGCAACTAAATCACTTGGTTTGTCACCAAGCTTGTCATAATCAATAATATTTGGAGATCCTGTATCATTCAAAAAATTGATTGTAGAGATACTCCAAAATGCTCTTTGCATTAGTTTCTGAAGTGTGCTGGACGAAGGATTAAAATTGTGGCAACCAGCAACAATATCATAATTAAGCCTCTTTGTAAACCTAATGGTAGTTCAGTTAAATCTTTTAAATCTGCAAAAGTTCTGTACAGCAATGGCACTTTTGGCACTTCCTCTACAGTTGTTCCATTCTCAATCGGTCCAACATACTTAATTGAATAATCCTGCTCAAGTTCTCTTTTTTCAATAACTTCAGCCGGTATCTCAAAAATCTCCCAATTAGGAGAATCACCAACTGCTTCTTTCCATTGTTTTAATGTCCATCTTGTACCTGCCATAATTTTCCTCCATTCAATAAAAAAGAAGTAAACTTTTTAGTTTACTTCTTTTGCTACTCGGTACTTATTCCAATGATTGAGTTGATTGAGTTCTTTGAGTACTTATCAAACTTTATAATGCTGATGAAAACCTTAATAACATAATTTTCTAATTAAAAGCTCAAATTATGCACTTTATCAGTTAATTATACTGGCTAAGATTATTCTTCAGAATCATTAGATCTGTCTGGTAAGAACTTTTTAATATACTCATGAGCCTGCTCAGGCGTTATTAATAATTCATCAACAAGCATACTTGTAAGAACGCCGGCATCTGTCATATGCAGTTTAACTGCAGCGGAAATAATTCCTTCTGCCTTTCCTTCTGCTCTTCCTTCCGCTCTTCCTTCTGCAGCGGCCTGTTCTCTTTACACCTGTAATTCATATTCATATTCTTCTTGAGCTGTCATAATAGATTCTAACTCGCTTTCTATTTCAGGACTAATCTGTAAGAATGGGTTAAATGCGGAGTCTGTCATTCGGTTCTTGAAAACAGCTTGCAAAAATTTAATAATTGTTACATCCGAAGTATCCCAATCATAGTCTTCAGACAGTAATAAAAAGTCAATATTGATTAAGGATTTCTCACTAGGATAATAGTCACTTAACCCATTTTGAAGTCTAAAACTTTGCACGGTATTCTGTAATTCTTCTGGGATGCCATATAAGCAGATCCAAGTAGAATAGACTGGCATTAGTCTATTGTAGCTCGAATACTTCCAGTTTTCATATATTATTTTCCTCCTGTTGAATATCCTAACTTAATGCAAATCATTTCTCCAATCTAAATTGAGATAACTTCTTTCTTCTTGCAATATGGGCACTCCTTGATAAATAAGAATCCCATTGGTCTTATTTCTGCCTGAGCGCCACATGCACTACACTCAGTTGGTATGCTCTTAATTTTCTCGTTATCTGTCATTGATGCTTCTCCGGCACTACTAAGCATGATATGCTCGGGTTTCTCAGCAGTATATGCACACATGGTGGAGCAACCAGAGCAAGCAGTATGGCAAGCCGTAGTACATTCTCCATTGCAACTAATTCCACGATTTCTCATATTTTCTCTCCTTAATTCGTAAGATTATCAGTAAAGACGTGAATATACGCTATATCATTTCTATCCACTGCAACTGCATACTGTTTTGTGTGTATATTTACCATCACATCTTCACCATTGATATATTTCTGATAGTCATCCTTTGATATCACTGCATCCATGTAATAGGAACCAGCAACACCTTTTGTTGAAATCATACATACCAAATTACCATTTCGAGCATTCTCCGCAATATATGATTCTCTTTTGTCTGTCTGATAGTCGTCAATACGCTTAACTCCACATATAACGACGGCAAATGCACAAATACTTAATGACGGAATCACAATTTTGTACATCCACTTAGAATGCTTATGCCTCTTACTCATGTAGCCACCTCTGTATGAATTTCTTCCTTATTATAATGCAATGTACGTTAATCACTTATGCACAAAGAATTTATGGTAAAAACACCAGCCCATTCTGTGCATTGTCTCTACTACTTCATCCACGTGTTGACCTAGCAAGCACCCATCTTTATAACAAAATCCTTTATGATCATCAAAGTAGATGAACTCATCTACATCAAGGCCGTCTGAAAATAATTTATCTGAGGCGCATGTTAATAATCGATCGAGTCCCCTTTCTAAAGTGACTTCTATGTAATCATTCGTTGGTACAAATTGCATTTCATCCTCCTACTTATGACTCTTTATATAATATTAGCTATGCTGAACAAAGGCTACAAGAAGTGCCATCATTACATAAAATAAAATAGTTCCAAATAGAGGCTCTAAGCAATCATAAATTGATTCCTTAAAAAGTGAATCTACGCAAAGAAATGTGATACCTAATGCAATGATAATATGTGCTATTGCCATACCCGTAAAATTACACATAATAAATGCAAATACGGAACATGCCACAGGCAATACTAGCATTAATATAACTGCGCCTAGATCATACTTACAATTTTGCTTGAAATTGTGTAGTGCTTTCGAGAACCATGACTCATAGATTCTAATTAATTTCTTTAATGGTGTAATGCTTGTACACCATTTTTTCAAATCCCTATACATAAAACCTCCGCGTTACTTATTTCAACAATAATATTCATCATATGATTAAATTTAGCTGCATTTGAAGATGCATCCTCTGCGGATGCATCTTACTCTTTTGTTTTCTTAACGGTCTCTGCAATTTGTATAGCATAATGTTCCTGCATTGCAATAGTATGTTGTTTTGCTTGTTGGCTTCTTATCTCTTTCTCGTTCTAATAATGTCAGATGCCTGCCATTTTTAAACATCCTCCTAATTACTTAAGTTACCTTGTGCTTATACATTTATCTTTCATGGCATTCTGCGTTGTAAGGTGTAATAATTTGCAGCCTCAATACAGATACCTTGATCAATGCATGTAGTAACTAATTTTTTAACCTGTTCTTTTGATAATGCGTTAATAGAACCATTATGTAAAAATCATTAACACAATCACCAAGATACTTGATAGGAATAAGGGACTTATACTCAGCATCACTCACACCAGAAATGTCATAAATGACAACATAATACATTATCTTACTGCCAAAAATAACATCTTCTTCTTTTTCAGCATTTAATTGATTTATCCGGCTTGATATTATCAACTCTTCAATCTCAGAAATTGGTAAATCATGATAATCAGGTATTATCTCTTTTAGCAGTACAGCTAAAGCAGCCTTCCTTGAAAAGAATCTTTTAAATGCATCATCATATGATAATTTATTTTCTTTGCGATTTGAAGACGCAGAATCATCAAATATCATTTTTCTTTGGTATATTCATTGCAGTATATAACCTCCTTCTTTTAAATAAATACTTATTATTTTAATGTCTACCGTGTATCTGCCATAATTTAATTCTCCTATAAATTTATGCGAAATGCAAAATTAATACATTTATTAAAGCTTTAATTTAGCTGGTATATTGAGATCTACATCATAATTAGTGGTAACATGTAAATCCCTGTGGCAAGGAGTTTCATAATTAAGACCCGCACAAATCTCATCAGGAATTGACGACATTGCTAAAGCAATGTCGTGCTTCACTGCTTTGATTTGTGTCTTAAGTCTAGTTTCCTCGTCTACAAGCGCATCAACTTTATGGATAGCGCATGCTATTTCATAAATATTGTGGTCTTTATATACTTCTATGACCTTGTCATATTCACGTCGATCTGGACAACCGCAGCAAACCATACGTTCACTAGGGCTGCACTTTTCGCATGGATTGTCTGGCAGTGTTTCTTTTAAAAGCTTTAAATCTTCATTATCAAAAGAATATTCTCTCTTCTCTATTACTTTCATAATATACCTTCTTTCTGTCTATAATTTCATTTCTCTTGTGCTTAACTAAGATTACTAGTTACAATATTCGTCATATTTATATTAGAATTCCATTTTACTTGGAGTTCCTTCGTTTTTCTTTGAATGCAACTTCTTAAATGTTTCGACTACGCTGCGATGAGTCAAACCATATGTATACCTCTCATTTTCCGGAATTGAATCATATATCTTTTGATCATTATCAGACCAATCATCACGCTCTTCTGGATCAAAAACCTTTCCTGTTGAACGGTGGACAGCTGAAAGTTGTAGATTATTTATAGGAATACAACGTCCACAGTTACAGCAAGTAATCATATCATTACAGTCTGTAGTTCTCTTATAATATGCAAACTCTAAACTGCCACATGTGCAAGCATCCTGCTGCTCAAATTCAAGGAAGTGTGGTTTCCCGTCAGCACCAACGTACGAATCCCACAAGAAAGCTTTATCCATAAAAGTTTCATAATCTGCCCACACTCCAGTCTTTAAAGCAGCATCAGCTTCATCCTTGAAACATATATCCGATCTGTGGCAATTAATACAGCTCAGTCCAACAAATTCTGTTCCACTATCGGAAACAACTAATACATGCATAAAGAAGTGGCAACCGCAGTTACATTTACTAGAATAATGTGGTTTCAGCATTAAAATAGGACGTAAGTGTCCTGGCTTATAATATGTACACTGCACACTAGTAATCTTTAAATGTTGATTCTCATCTTTCATAACTTAATCCTCCTAAACTAATTTAATATTCTGTGGTTTATTTTGTGATCGCTGAGTCAGTTCAAAATAACCCTTGCCAGCAATAATTTTACCTTGTTTAATACACTCATCAGCTATACGTTTACAATCTTCTCTTGAAACATCAGAGTCCCCATTGTGCTTAAAAATACTGATTGTGTTGCCAAGATACTTGATAGGAATAAGTGATTCATACTCAGCATCACTTATGCCACCAATATCATAAATAATCCCATCATAAACATATGTTATGTGACCAAAAGGATACATTAAACACACGTCACCACCTGAGAAAGCATCTTCCAGCATGCGTGCAAAATAATAACAGTAACCCGCCTCAAACAAATAACGTATAGTTTCTACACTTGTATCTGTGGAGCAAGCCGGGGAACATTGAAAACGTACACCAGCAATAAACTCTAAAATCTGTTTATTGCCACCAATAGCAACATCCCTATTTACGAACTTAGTCTTTAATTTCTGAGTTTCCATGGTTTCATGCATTGTATAAACCCCTCATTTACCTATGATAACAGGTTGCTCTATCACAACCAGTAAATACGCTAGCTATCAAAGTTTTCTTCATTCTCTCTTTATATTCTAAGTATTGCTAGTTTACTTCCACAACTCGCAGTTTCTCTACATCATAGTGATAATAATTGCCATGCTCTGAAATAGCCGGAGAAATAAATTCATTATCACTTTTAGCAGTATTAGGTGCTATTAAACCAACGTAAACAATTCCAGTATCACGTAAATAATAGTAGTGGTGATAATTATTACTATTCACCGTTAAAGTATCAGATTTATCTTCAGTAATAAGTACAAACAAATCATTATCGCTTACTGAGGCACAAGACTCAGATGAATTAGCTTCATTATCATCACCACAACTAATTACTGTCAAACCAAGTAATGCAATACTACATAATAAAATTAATTGCTTCTTCATAATTACCTCTAATCAAAAGTTCCATTATCTTTAACTCTCTGCATATTTCTAGCTAGCTTAACATTTTTAGCTTTTTGTAGATCTTCATCTGATATTCCAAATATATCCTGCAAAGAATCCAAACAGATCAGAACATCTCCCATCTCTTGAAGTAAATTAAAATAGTCGACTTTGTCCCTGTAGGCTTTTGCAACCTCTTTTGACAACTCTGCAAGTTCTTCCATAATAATAACAAGTGTTTTTCTACCTCTAACATTTGGAGCAGCACTTGTATTATCAATCATATAATGAATGTCATGCTTTTCAGTCATACGATTGCAATCTGAAGATATTTTGCCAAAACCTTCAATAAATTCATTTCTTTCCATCTTTTAATGCCTCCTTTATAATAATATATTGGTAAAGCTGTCTGTTTGGAGTTCTGGTTATCCCAAACTAAAAATTGTGGTAAATACCCAGAAAACAAAAAAGTGTTGAAGATTTTCTCTTCAACACTTTTAATTAACCTCGCACTAATAAAATACAATACAAACCGTTATCTTTAACTCAAAACTGAGAATTAAAGGCTGTACAAAGATTAGTAATCGTCAGCACTTAAGTTTTCATCGCTGACATCATAATACTCTCCATCATACCCCTTATCCATTAATTTCTTATAGCAGTTATAGCACACTAAACGGTAAGTTATACCATGGCAGTCTTTCGTGAAAAGCATATCACTACGCTCTATCTTCTTATTACAACATTGACAGGTTCTTATATCATTTTCAAACATCTTTACCACTCCATTTGCACCTAATGTTAAAATGCACTGTGCTGTTTCTTAAATCTTAAGTTTTTGTGGTTCACTTACCTCTTTTAAATCGCCGCATCTGAACCAATGTAAGCCATCTACCAGACTTCTACAGAAAACCTGTTCCTTATAATCATAAAGTAAGAACTGATTTGACACAATTCCTGTTGCCTGCGCAGCATTCATCACTGAGTTAGAAAAAGCAATATGAGGCTTTTTATCAATTGCAACAAATCCGAATCTTGCACCATTGTAATTCACTGTATCTAAACGATTAAAGACTTTCAACTGTGCCCATGGCAGCTCAGAGACCATATCATATAATTCATCTTCTAAAGAGTAGAATCCATTCCTGTCAAGCCATTGACAAAAAGTTCTGTAAATAGCATTTGCATCTTTCTCAGAAACAAAAACATTCAGATCAACATCCAGAAAATTAGTATCTACTATACTCTGTACAATTTTAATAACATCCTGCATTTTAATTACAGTCCAGGCAAACGAAAATTCATAATCCTGATATGTAATAATGCGATGTTCGCCAATTAGACTAACTTCTTTAAGATACCAGTATTCCTGATTCTCTAAAGCATCCGGGACCTTGCCAGAAGAATACAAATCATTTGGTGACATTAAATTGCCGTCATTCGGTTCAACTTCTAACTTATAAACAGTAATTGGTTCACCAACTGCTGGCAAGCACTCAGTGGCCTGAATGCACTTTGCTATACTTAAAGAAAAGCAGATACGTGGCGTTTCCGTATCTTCACCATGTATTGTAGCGCATGATTCAGGCACTTTAGGTGTGAAAAGCTTTTCAATCTCTTGTAAGCCAAAAGAAACATGATATAATGTCATGATAACCCCTCCTAAATTTAAATCACATTTAGTAGTAATACAGGTACTTGCATCACACAGTTCTTTGTCTATTCCTTACCTTCTCTAATCTCGTTAATGCTAAAGCCTGCAATCTCACATGCCCCGGAATGAGTTGGTGTATATTTTGCACCTGCAATACTTGGATACATAAACTCAATCATCAGAAAGTTTGCAGCGTCTGCAAGAAATTCAGTATTACCAGTTTCTTTATATTTTTGAATACGAAGCTGCACATCTTCAAGTGCTTTCATACACTTGAAGTTCTGATAATTGTCTTTTAATGCACCGTACTTATAAAAAGACGTTATCATTTGTTTCTTTCGTATCTCATCAAACCGGTTCGAGTATTCAGTCTTTAAAATTTTATCAAAATCTTTTTCCATAAAATCCTCCTAAAAAGAAATGGATGACCTAGGTCATCCATTAAACATCTAAAGGTATTGTGTTCCGCCCAAATTATCTCACAAAATGATGATAATTCATCATACAATCAATATCAATGTTACATTTCTAATTCTTCCTCGAAAACAAATTTCATTGTTTTATAATTGGTTTTTTAATTTAGCTGCACACTCCTTACATAAGCATACAGAACTATTTGTATCCCACACTATTTTGAGCATTTCAGGATCTTTCTTTGATCCTTTCCCACATTCAGCACAAGTCCCAAATCTTTCCGCTCCAACACAATTTACTAATTTTTTAATCTTCATAATATTATCACCTACTCATTGTTTTATAGAGATCATTAAATTAGAATAAAATTCTCACTACTATAATAGTATGATACACCAAAACTGTCAATTAATTAAAAGTAATTCATAAATAACTAATCTTATTATAATAAGGTGTAATCGTTGCTACATCATAGGAAAGCAAAAAGGGAACTGGAAGAGAATTCCAGTTCCCTCCAGTTCCCTTTTCTAAGCAGGCATGGGCCTCTCACCCATGCACACTTGTCACCAAGTCAACCTTACGCACGCCCAAGGTGTAGATTAACTCACCGTACTCCGTGTTAACTACACGACGCATGATCACTCTCGCTATTGAACGTGGATTGTCTGTCTATCTTCCAGCACTGCTTAATAACTAAACAAATGAAGCGAGCAGACTCAAACTGCTTTTGTATCTTATGAGTACCTTACTTCTAGAAGGATTCGAACCTTTCAGTCATGCCTGACAGCATCATGCACTTCATTTATTGTTTACGTAAGTCGCATGGTCGAAAACACGAGACCGCGTGTTTAATATTACTCTGCTCACCACAGAAACCTTTTTAAGGGAATTTAGCATTGACTACCATCAATAACCTTACGCAAATAAGCATCCTAAGATGCAATGGATCATTGATAATCCAAATGTGTGTTTCTCTGCGATCCAGGCGGTGCGTTACTACTCGCGATCTCCTAACATAATTTGTTAGGCAAGATACTCTTCTCTACTGAATCCCTCAACTGCTGTATACCGAAACACACAAAATGATTTCAGCAGTCATACGCCTTATCTTAATTGGTTGCGAAGCCATTCCATATTTAATTGTAAAACATCGAAAATAACTTATTAAACTATAATTTCACTTGTTTCAATGCACATTCATAAAGTGCCAATTTATTATAATTAATAAGGATAATTTAACCTAATGTGCAAGGTTGTAACAAACCTATAACCGGTTACTGCAGTACCTCAACCGTACCGCACCTCACACTATCCAATTATCAAGTTAATGGAGCTGAGGGGAGTCGAACCCCTGTCCAAAAATAATACTTATTTACAAACTTTACGCTGTTAGACGCGTAGGTTTAAGCGTCTCGTCTTTTCCGTCTATTCCACCACTTGGTTTCCCCTTTAGCCTAC
>OJNI01001903.1_pt1 | contig 11502 bp, 5 predicted proteins | sample 1597441 | NCBI WGS metagenome assembly OJNI01 (sample SAMEA2452131, study PRJEB22498) | human gut metagenome | reverse complement strand
CCGCTTTGGTGGCAGCTTCAAAAGGTGGCAAATAAACATTGCGCAGACGACGTTCGGGAATGAACGTGGAATTATAATCACGTCCTCCTTCGGCTGCACCGTAACCTACAAAATGTTTAGGGCAAGCTGCAATTGAAGTAGGACTATTCAGCGAATCTCCCTGAAAACCTTCTACCATAGCTGCTCCCATTACGGAAGTAAGGTACGTATCTTCACCACACCCTTCGGCAATACGTCCCCAGCGAGGATCGCGGGCAATATCAATCATTGGCGCAAAAGTCCACCGGATACCTACAGACGAAGCTTCAATAGCTGCTACCCGTGCACCGTCTTTCGCTACCTGCGGATTGAACGAAGCCGCTTGTCCCAAGGGAATAGGGAAAATTGTTTTAAACCCGTGAATGACATCACGCGCTATCAATAAAGGAATACCCAAACGGGATTCTTCCATTGCCACGCGCTGTAGCGCATTAATACGCACCGGATCCACCTCATTCAAGATGGAACCGATTTCACCTTTCTTAATCAAAGCACTCATATCCTCGATATTACCGTAAGAGGAAATCTGGTTCATCTGACCGATTTTCTCCTCAAGGGTCATCTTAGACAGGAGAGATTCTACTTTTTTCTCGGTTGCCGCATCACTACCTTTATTGGCTACTTGCGTACAAGAGACAAAAGGCAAGAGAAACAAGCAGGCGGAGAAGATTTTCAGTGTCTTCATGAATTAACTAAATTATATAATTATGATTACAGATTATCATTAATCAATAAGCTATCTTAGCAACTGTCACCCCATGTTTTAATGAGGCTCCATTTTGTGGTCCTAGTTCCAATGGGAATGTAGCAGATAACCAATAAGTTCCAGCCTCCAATACAAGCCTCTCTGTATGCTCAAAAGCTCCAACTGTACTAGAAGTTTGAATATATTGATTCACATACATAACTTTAATCAATGTTGATGATTTGCCGACAGCTACATTAGTGGCACCACCATATTTAGCAATTTCCCACCACTCATTAAACCCACGACAGACTTGACCTGTTAGAGTAACCCCTGTAGTTTGTTCCAAAGTAAAAGATACCTGATTAGTACTATATGACTCCTTTCGATAAGTAACTAATGGTGATGTTCTATATCTCCATTTTGGATACAAATAAAGATTACCCGTGATTCGTTTTCCATAATTCCACGGAATGGTTAACTCTCTATCTTCATACCACCCGGAAAAGATTTGATAATCAGATTCAGGAGCAATAGAGCGTTCTAATAGACTGCCTACTTCAACTGTTATTGAAGGACAACAATTATTTGCAAAAGAAACTGTATATCGAGCTTTAGGCCACAGATAGTTAAAAGTAACTATATCATAATGTGAAAACTTAGTCCAAGAATTACCACATGTGCCAGCATTCATAAAAGAGTCTGAATCAGTAGTAGGCGTTCCTGGTATTTGAATTAAACCTACTCCAGCCGCACCCTCAGGTCCACCATTAGTATGCCGCAATCCCAAGTTATGTCCAAGTTCATGCGCCAATAAAAATATTTTTTGATTTAAAGATAAAAAAGAATCTATATCTTTAAAAAAATTACTATTAATGATTATCGCTTCCCCTGGCTTTCTTGAAGATGAAGGAAACACACCACTTGCACATACATTTGTTCCTGAAATATATTTTTTAGAGATTTTTATATCTGGATCATCCTCCGTATATACAAATTTTAATCCCGTATATTTATTGTACAATACAATGACTTCTTGCACAGCCTCTCTCCAATTAGTATTTGAAGCGATAGTATTATCAACACCAATAGTGATTGTCTGAAAATTAGCCACATGGTAAGTCGTTTTATACTGTCTGGTAAGAGTTCTTGATAAATTCACGCTATCTTTACATACCAATATATCTTCTTCAACAACATAATACCTGTCCCATTCAGAAATAAATGTTGTGTCAAGTCCCATAGCATAAATAGCGATCTTGGCTTGTTCCATTTGCAACGATGACTCCGTCAACATTTCATTACTAATTACCATGTTATCTTCTTCGGCACAAGAAAAAAAGAAGCAAAGAAGAAAAACAAAAAGGAAATATCTAGTTTTCATTACAATTATTTTATTAGTTACACTATTTTTTTTGGAATACCCGTACATAATCCACCTTCATCGTTATAGGCAAGGCGCTCTCATCTACACCTTTGTATCCTCCCCAATCACCGCCCCATGCAAGGTTGAGAATAGGATAGAAAGCATAAGTGAACGGCCACACATTTTTGCCGGAACCTTCATTCTTGAATGTCATCAATTCTGTTCCATCTACAAAGAATTTCAGATAGTCGGGTGTCCACTCACAAGCATAGACATGGAACTCTGACTCTGCCGTACCAATATTGCGAGATGCAGTCTTCTGAGTATTTATGGTATGATTGTAAGCCGCGCAATGAATGGAAGACGACACGATATTCGCATCAACGCCCACTTCTTCCATGATGTCAATTTCACCACAACCCGGCCAAGGATTAGTAGAGTAATTATTGCCCACCGGCATCATCCAGAAAGCAGGCCAAGTACCCTTGCCTTTGGGAAGCATGATACGAGCTTCAAAATAGCCATAAAGCCATCCCGTATTTACATTAGCGTAAACACGCCCCGAATAGATCTTGCCGTCTGAAGCTTTAAAGCAGTTGATGTTCAGTTTACCATCTACCAATTCCGTTACGCGTTTACCGCTTACCGAACCGTTTACATATTCCTGAAGTTCATTGTTCACCCAACCGGATTTCTGGACTTCGTGAGTCCAGTCGTCACCCAGTGTAGTGCCTTCATTGAATTCATCCTGCCATACCAATGAATACCCTTCAGGAACATAGTTTTCTATTGCACCTTTGCTTTGTTTCAACAGATACTCTTGCTTATAATTTGTTCCAGAAGTAAAAGAAAGGATAGCCGAACGTTCCTTTTCTTCGCTATTTTTCAAAGCAGTTATCTTCACTACGGATTCGCCGACATATCCGGAATTTGCCGATAATGAATACCATGTCTGCCCATCATCTTTCAACGCCCATGCAGCAGCAGCCTTTATTCTTATCGTTTTTTCTTCTCCGGCAGCAGCAAACTGCAAATCAGCAGGAGATACTTCTATTATATTATCTACGAGGGGATTATTTGCAGCCTGCCCATCACTACCACATCCCATCAATGGTATCAAGGTCACTATCCAAAGGCCAATCATTGTTTTCATCGATAAAAAGGATTAAAAAGGCGGTTGCCCAGAGGGTAACCGCCTCTACTATCATTCAGAAACCAGTATTATTCTCCAAAATAGAAATCATCAAAAAAGAAGATACCCGGAGCAGCATGTCCTTCTGCACCAAACTGAATTACAATCTTATCGTAATCCTTACGATCTTTCACTTCACTGAAATCAAATTCAAGTTCAATCCATTGATCTGTAGTCAGATTTGTTTTTACTATTTCAGTTTGAGTCTCCCATGCACTTCCACCGGCAGCACTGTTCTGCAATTTGACAGCAACTTGTTTCTGCAACTGGTTGACAGCAATCCAATCACCGGCTACATCGGCAACTGTCGTATAATCATTGTACGAAGGCACAAAAACTTTCATACGAACTTTGTTTGCCTTTGTCAAATCAAACTTATAATCAGGTGCCGTATATGAGATATTGGAATAGAAACCGATACTCTTTTCATACAGATAAACCTTTTTTGAAGTATTTACCGGAACAGGTGCCGGATTCGAATAGATAAAATCCAATTCGCCCATATCTTCACGGGCAAAATCAACGGACAGTTTATCTGCTTCAAAGTCTTCGCTCAACTTCACTGCCTTCACAGCTACTTCCGGCTTCACATTTTTTTCTTTAGGAACAAAACGATACCACCAGCCATTACCAGATTCGACATTGCTCACAACTTCCAAATAAAGTTCATCTTCCGTCAGACTACGAATAAAATAAGTAGACGAACCGGTATAATGTCCCATAAATGCACCGTCACTCAATGTCAACGTATTGTTGATTTCGTCCAAAGTATAAGTATAGCTTTCTTTAGGAGTATATTCTACATCAAAGTCACCGGCACCCGGAACGGTGGCAGCCCCACCCAAGTCATTCTTACCCGCTTCGTTCGTATAGATTTTGCCATTGTTTTTCCATATCATCTTGACACCTACTTGCACAAATGTAAACTCTTGTGTGTAAAGACTACTTTCCAGTTTTCCATTGGCAGGACAAGACCACCATTTGGGAGTACCGTCATAATCTCCACCACCTTTCGCTGGTCCCACACCAAAATGTCCATCGTGATATTGGTCAAACACCCATGTTTTTCCTCCAAGATTCGCAGCACCACCAGTCAAAGCATTATACATAGGGGTGTCGAGCAAAGCCATATCATCATCTGCAATAGAAATTGCCTTGCTGATAGTAGCTGAGCCACCGGTTGTATACAGAGTCATAGCCACAGTATACTCACCCTTGAAAGGATATTGTGCTTTCACACTTTCCCCTTTTGCCGTGCCTCCATTACCTAAATCCCACAAAACGACACCTTCAACTGTTGATTCGTTTTTAAACTCTACAATGTTTGCTTTGCCAGCGGTGGGAGTAGCAGAAAATGCCAACTGATTTTCTTGCGGTTCTGCACCCAAAGAATGGTCATCACTGTCAACGGGGTCACAAGAAGCCAACCCGACAATAGCCATGCTCAATGCAAAAAAGCCATATAATAAATTCTTTTTCATACTATTTTCTTACTTAATTAATAACCATCATTTTGTTTCAGTTCAAACTCAGTACCCTTAGTTGCGTCAATATCGCCCTGAGGAATAGCCACATATTTATTGTGAGCCTGCCAAGTACGCGGTGCATTTACCCCCGGCACATTAGCTACAGTCAACACGTCTGTGATACCCCAACGAATCACATCGTAGTAACGATGTCCTTCACCCACAAATTCATAATGGTTTTCGTCGATTATGCTCTGTCTGCTGAGAGCAACACGATGGCTATCATCTCCAAAAGCACGATCGCGAACCATATCCAAGCACTGTTGCGCAGAAATACCTTTCTGTTCAGCAACACCTTCCACACCAACCAGTTCAGCGTATGCCAGCAAAGTTTCCGCATAACGGAAAATACGCACGTTGTTGCAGTAGTTCAAGGCTATGTCGCCCGTTGGCTTGTGGTAGCCTTTGCGAGCTGCATATTTACCTAACCAGAAACCCGTATCCTGAAAACGGATAACATAAGTACCACCGGATGCGATTTCCACTTTGTCGCCGATGTTGCCACCTGTACCGTTGCCACGATAATCGCGAATAGAAACGTCACGACGAGTATCGCCTTCGGCAAACATCTGATAAGCTTCCGTACGTACCGGGCCGAATCCCCAACCGTCTTCATAAGTATTGGTAGGATCGCTTAAGGTACTCGGCGAAACGTATGCGGGAAGATTAGTACCACCTGTAGCCCATGAATTTCCCCAAGTTTTTCCTTCACCAATATGATTGGCCTCAAAAATGGACTCCTTGTTGAATTCACCTTCATCCACCCAAATATCAGCAAATTTAGGAGTCAATACAAACTCTCCACTGGCAATAATCTCAGCCAACCCTTCAGCAGCTTCCGTATATTTAGCCTTATCTTTCTGATACATTACTGTACGTGCTTTCAGCATCAGAGCAGCAGCAAGACTTGCGCGTCCGTTGTTCACACCATCATTGGTAGAATACTTCGACTTAGCATCCTTAAAGCTGGCTATAGAAGCATCGACATCCTTGATAATCTGGGCATATATCTCATCCGGGCTCAACTGCGGTCCAACGTAAGGAGGCTCATACAATGTTTCTTGAAATGGAACTGATCCAAAACTTCTCCACAACATATAAAGGAAATAAGCACGCAAGAAATGCCCTTCACCACGATACTGTGCAATGAGTTTCAGCTCTGCCGGATTGGCGGTTACAGCGGTGGCACAAAGCCCTAATGCACTATTTACGCGCGTAATCCCGGAAGTATAAATATTCCAAGTCCCATTCAGCGTACTATTTCCTGTCGTGGAAAACATTGCCACATTCAAGTTCATACCAGCCATGCCATCTTGAGCATCACCACCACCTTTCCACAAGTCATCACTCTGGATGTCACCAATATAAACAGAAGACTCATAAGAACCACCTGCATACGAATCAAGTAAAAGAATCTGGTAGGCTGCAGCCAAACCGGAGTTAATATTCATGGGGTCGCCCGCTGCTCCGGCAGCACCTTTTGAAGCAGGGTCCGAATTCAAGAAACTATCGCCGCAAGAGGACAAAGCCATGCTTGATGCCAAAACGGCTGCCACTGTATAAAATTTAAATTTATTCATTGTCTGATTGATTTTAAAGTTTAGAATGTGATGTTAGCACCCAGAGTAATGGTACGGGATTGCGGATAGATACCCTTATCAACACCCAATGTCGTATAACCACCGGATGCCAGTTCCGGATCAAATCCTTCGTAACCGGTAATGGTTATCAGATTCTCTGCACCTACATAGAAACGCAAACGTTGAATGGAAATCTTGCGAGTAAGAGTGGCCGGCAGTGTATAACCAAGCTGTGCATTCTTCAAGCGAAGGTAAGAACCATCGTGAATGTAAAGGTCTGAAGAAGTCCAGTTGCCGTTGGGGTTGGCAGAAGTCATACGAGGAATACGGTTAGAAGTACCTTCACCTACCCAACGATCCAAAATCCAAGAAGGACGGTTCATGGCCGGGATGTCACCGCGTTGCGCAAAGTCGAACACGTCGTTGCCCAATGTACCTTGGAAAGACAAACTCAAATCGAAGCCTTTCCACTCGGCACCAAGAGAGAAACCGAAAGTCCAGTCGGGCATACCCTTACCAATTTTGGTACGGTCTTGGTCATTGATTACACCATCACTAGTAACATCTACAAAACGAACATCGCCCGGTTGAGCATTGGGTTGCAAAAGTTCACCCTTCTCATTTACATAATTGTTCACTTCATCCCAATTCTGGAAGATGCCGTTAGTCTTACGTCCATAAAAATAAGGCCAGACCTCGCCATTCTTGGCATGTACATAGTCACCTACACCGGAAGCACCTGCGCTTTCATAATTCTGTTCACCGGAAGCGTTGCCCAAGTCCAAGAGTTTGTTTTGGGAATAAGACCAGTTGGTGTTGAACCAATAAGAGAAATCTTCAATGCTATCTTTCCAGCCAAGTTCAAACTCAAGTCCCCAGTTTTCCATAGAACCGAGATTACCCCAAGGTTTGCTCTGTCCGATATAAGTAGGCACAGGCATTTCGGCCAGCATATCTGTTGTCTTCTTATAATAATAGTCAAATGTGAAACTCAAACGTTGGTTAAAGAAACGCATATCCACACCAAGGTCAGTTTGAGTGGAAGTTTCCCACTTAATATCAGGATTGGCGGCTGCTGCGGGAGAAGTACCGTAAATCATGGAGCCACCATTTTCACCAGGTTTTGTATAATCATTCAGGTTGGGCTTGTAACTGCCGCCAAAGTAATAATTCTGACCACCATTCATCAAGGCAAGATAACGGAAATCTCCGATAGACTCGTTACCATTCTGTCCCCATGAGAAACGGAATTTTAATACGTCAAACCAGCTCGGTTTGATTTTTTCCAGATAAGGTTCATTCCAGACATTCCAACCCAAAGAGAACGAAGGGAATACGCCCCACTTATTATTGGCACCAAAATGTGAAGAGCCATCGCGGCGAACCGTGAACTGCACCATGTAACGTTCTGCAAAGTTATAGTCGAGACGACCGAAATAGGAAGCAATGGAAGTATGGGTTGCATCACCGATTCCACCCCACAAAACAGATTCTGTCTCGGCAGCTGTAGCAGAGCCAAAATTGGCATGAATAGGATTCAAGTCAAACAAATCGAAGTCCTTACCGCCAATATTGCGTGAACGATAACGAGCTGCCGATTGCCCCAACACTACAGAAAGATTATGCCTTTCTGCAAAAGTCTGGTTATAAGAGAAATAATTTTCAGTTTGCCAACGCATACCGCGATTCATCTCGCTTTGAACCCAGCTGGCATCCGTATGTGTCATTGTACCCAGATAATCAGCATAACCATAGCCATCATATCCCCAGAAAGCCAAGTCCACACCATAACTGGAACGGAACTTCAAACCAGGCAAGATATTCAATTCAGCATAGAACGTACCTACAATTTTATCGGAATTGTTACGTCCCAATGTCGGTCTGTTCAGCTGTGCCACCGGATTTGTCAATTCCTGGAAACCGGAAGGAGGCAAAGAAAGCACTTTACCATCCTTTACGATAGCATTAGGATGCTCGGCCAGGATTGCGGCACCTTCTTGTTCAGAAGCATACACCGGAACCAACGGTGAGAACGCAATAGCACTACCAAGAATAGAACCATACTCAGAGTTTGTTTCAATACCGGTAGAATGATCACGAGTATAGCCCAAGTTTACTCCTACCGTGACTGCATTCAAGAACTTTCGATTCTCTACTTCAAACACTTTATAAGTAGAATTACTACGAACAGACAAACGTTCATAATTGGAACGTCCATAATTACCACCAACGATACCTTCCTGATTGAAATAGCCCAAAGAAAGGAAATAAGTCATTTTATCATTACCGCCATTAATGCTCAACTGATGTTGCTGAACTGGTGCATCATAATTAAAGACTTCATCCTGCCAGTCTGTATCAATCGTATTATTGGCAATTTCTTCTGCAGAATAACGAGGAGCATTGCCATCATTAATCTGCATTTCATTCATGATTGTCATATATTCCTTGGCATTCAAAACAGCTTTCTTCTTCCAAGGATTCTGCCAACCATAACTGAAATCATAGTTTACAGTCGTTTTTCCCTTGCTGCCCGCCTTGGTAGTCACCAAAACCACACCGTTGGCTGCACGGGCACCATAAATAGCAGCCGAAGCAGCATCTTTCAGGATTTCAATAGAAGCAATATCCGTCGGGTTCAAATAGTTGATACCACCGCCCACCGGCATACCATCGACAATGTACAAGGGGTCGGAACCATTTACAGAACCGATACCACGAATACGAACCTTAGAATCAGAATTAGGCTGACCGGAAGACTGTGTAATCTGTACGCCGGAAACTTTACCTTTCAAAGCATCTTCCACACGGGAAGGCTTCATCAGGTTCAATTCATCCGCATTTACTTTGCTGATAGCCGCTGTCACTACACTTTTTTTCTGAACACCGTAACCTACAACCACCACTTCGTCCAACGCCTCTGCATCCTCTATCAATGCTACTTTAAGAGAAGTTCTTCCATTTATAGCCACTTCTTGTGGCTTAAATCCTATATAAGTAAAGGAAAGCGTTGCATCGGCAGGAGCCGACAATGTGAAATTGCCATCCAGGTCAGTAATTCCACCATTGGTAGTACCTTTAACTACCACATTTACTCCGGGCAGCGGTTCATTGTCCGTACCACTGACCGCTGTACCTTTTACCTGTATATTTTGGGCATATACAGAAGCCAAGGTAAAGCTTAACAGAAATAAAACTGATAATAACTTTTTCATAAGTTTTACTAAATTAAGATTAACGTTTCTCATTTTTGTTCTCAATCGAACAATGCAAACATAGATAAAAGTAGGTAAAACGAATAAGGAACAACCATTCTTTAATACGTCAAATCAAATTTCAGAATACGTTATTAATACGTCATAAGAAAACAAATCATTAATAATCAATCAATAATATATACTTTTAACCATTACGTCACAATATGTTATATAGCACAAGAGGGAGGAATTTAACATTCCTCCCTCTCATACGCTTCCTATTTCTAAAGGAAGTTAATATCTAAAGGCTACAGTTTATTGCTTAGATAATCCGTCAAACTATCCTCTCTCTCTAAAGCGAACTTTTTGCGGAGACGGTAACGGATTGTTTCAACTCCACGGACTGAAATGTTCAGCAGAGGTGCTATTTCTTTGGTGGAAAGGTTCATCTTCAAATAAGCGCACATCATACGTTCGTTGTGAGAAAGCTCCGGATGCTTGGTATGAAGACGTTTCATGAAATTGTTATGTATCAAGTCAAACTGGTCTTCAATACGCTTCAAGACTTCATCACTCTGTATATTACCGTCTATTTTATTATTGATAAGTATAAGTTGTTGTTTCCCTTCACGGGCTCCCTCACCTTTCAGCAGTGCGGATACTTTAAGTATCTCCGACTTGATTTCGGTCAGCATTTCATTCTTGCGGACAAAATTTATCATCAGATTGGCCATTTCCTGACTCTTATGCTGCAAATCGTATTCCAGTTTTTCTTTCTCCAACTGCATAATCTGCTTTTCCTGACGAGCCTTCTCCTCTTCGTACTCCCTTTCCATATCGTGCAACTCTTTGTCCTTTTCGACCACCGCCTGCTGTTTTTTCCGCTTCACACGGACATCATCCCAACGATAAACATACCACAAGGCGAACAAAGCCAAGACAATATAACAAACATATGCGGCAGCACTGCGATACCACGGTGGAAGTATACGAAAGGCAATTGTATCCAATGATGTTGTACCGTCAGGAAAGACCGCCTTGACTTCAAACGTATATTCGCCTTCCGACAGGTTGCTATACTCTTTGGTACGTACCGTGGTAAAGTCGGACCAACTCCCCTTATTCAAGCGATACTGAAAGCGGATATCGTCTCCTACCGCAAAGAAAGAAAGAGCATAGTCAAAACGAACAGAATTCATGGAATAAGCTATCACCGGAACCGGCTTCTCTCCTAAAAAGTTGGCAGTATACGCCAATGAATCTTTGGGGTAAGACAAATACATATTCCTTATATACAAGGAATGGCTACGATCCTGACGCTCTCTTATGGCCGGAATACTGAACAAGGCAAACCCTCCTTCATTAGGAACCACCATCAGCGAATCCGAAAGAGGAATAATAGTCTCAAAACCGGGTACCAGTTCAATCAGCGATTGCTGGATGGGATTAATGCTTGTATTCGCCCCCCGCTTATAGGTACCCAGATTGGCAATACAGATTTCGTGAGGGCTCAAACTTATCAACTTATCGTGATACTCCAAGATATGCGAATAGGCCGTGGTGCCATTCAAAAGGTTGTTCATATCCGGACAAGGCTCCATGACATCTTTATGAGGATTATGCTTATAGATTCCCCGGGGAGTGGCAAAATACACCCGGTCTTCTATCTTCGCTATATACATATCACGTCCTACCGGGAAACCATCCTTCGCGCTATATTCCTTTATACGGACAGCTTTTGTCAAATCATTATCCAAATCCACACGGGTAACGTGGTCTGTATTATACACCCAAATCACCTTATCACTTTCCTGCTCAAAAAGACGGCAAGAATCGTTCACACCCTCAATCTTGCCAACCACCTGCCATTCTCCATTCTTTTTCCCAACCAAATAAATACCGTTATATACCCCGACA
>OJNI01001892.1_pt1 | contig 11544 bp, 7 predicted proteins | sample 1597441 | NCBI WGS metagenome assembly OJNI01 (sample SAMEA2452131, study PRJEB22498) | human gut metagenome | reverse complement strand
TAATAAATAACCCGCCTGCTTTTCTTATTTTTTCAGCCTCAGGCTCAATTTCGCGTTTATATTTTTCAAACAGTTCTCGGAATACTTTCCTTGCTGCAAGCACCTCGTCGCTTACCGAAACCGATGAACCGATTGCAAGACCGACAACGTCTTCCTCATAGCCCTGTTTAAGCATCTCTTGTTTTGCCATGAACTCAGGGTTTCCACCGAGCATAATATCGGTACCGCGTCCCGCCATGTTAGTGGAAATGGTAACCATACCGTATTTTCCCGCACCGGCGACGATTTCGGCTTCTTTTTCATGATATTTTGCGTTAAGTACGGTATGTTTAACGCCCTCACGTTTAAGAAGCTTGGAAAGCTCTTCGGATTTTTCAATTGAAACTGTTCCGACAAGGACAGGCTGTCCTTTTTCGTGGCATTCAATAATCTGCTCTATTATGGCGTTATATTTGCCTGTTTTGTTTTTATATACGACGTCGGGGTGATCCACTCTTATCATCGGTTTATTGGTGGGAATTTCCACTACGTCGAGATTGTATATCTCCCGGAATTCGTTTTCCTCCGTGAGCGCCGTTCCGGTCATACCTGAAAGCTTTTTATACATTCTGAAATAGTTCTGGAAGGTTATAGTGGCAAGCGTTTTGTTCTCTTTCTCAATTTTTACGTGTTCTTTTGCCTCAATAGCCTGATGCAGACCGTCAGAATATCGTCTGCCGAACATCATACGACCGGTAAAGCTGTCAACAATAATGATTTGTCCGTCTTTATTCACATAATCAACGTCCTTCATCATAATTCCGTGGGCTTTTATTGCTTGGTTAATATGATGTGAAAGCGTAGTATTTTCAGGGTCGGACAGATTTTCGATTTTAAAGAATTGTTCTGCTTTTTTTACACCGCTTTCGGTAAGTACAACGGATTTGGCTTTTTCATCGACAATATAGTCGGCGTCAATGGTATCCGTTGATTCCTTGCTGTCCATTTCCTTGATTCGGAATTGCCGCAGGGTACGAACAAAGGAGTCGGCTCTGTCGTAAAGATCGGTGGACTTATCGCCTTCTCCGGAAATGATGAGAGGAGTTCTTGCTTCATCAATCAGTATTGAGTCAACCTCATCGACGATTGCAAAAGAATGACCGCGCTGCGTAAGCCGTTCCTTGTAAATGACCATATTATCGCGCAGATAGTCAAATCCAAATTCATTGTTGGTTCCGTAGGTGATATCGGCGTTATAGGCTTTCTGTTTTTCATCCTTGGATTGACCGTGTACTATGAGTCCGGTTTTCATTCCGAGAAATCCGTATACGCGCCCCATTTCTTCTGCGCCGAGTCGGGCAAGATATTCGTTTACGGTGACGATGTGAACGCCATTCCCGGTGAGAGCGTTTAAATATGCAGGAAGCGTTGCAACAAGTGTTTTACCTTCGCCGGTTTTCATCTCGGCAATCCTTCCCTGATGAAGAATGATTCCTCCCATAAGCTGAACCCGGAAAGGACGTTTTCCGAGAACACGGTCGTCTGCTTCTCTTATTGCCGCAAAAGCATCGGGGAGAATGTCGTCGAGGGTTTCTCCTTCCGCAAGACGTTTTTTGAATACATCTGTCATAGAACGAAGCTCCGCATCGGACATAGCTTTGTATTTATCGGCGAGATTTTCTATTTCGTCTACTGTCGGAATTATTTTTTTTATTTGTCTTTGACTGTAAGTACCGAATATTTTGTTGATAAGACCCATTGAAGTTATCCTTTCGTAAAAGGGCAAACACCCGAACATATTCATAATCTTTATCATTATATAATATATCGGAGAAAATTAAAAGGATATTTTGTAAATAATTATATATTTTTCAAAATAAATAAAAAATATATCATGCCGCTTTCTTTTTTTACAAAAATATGTATAATTAATAAAGATTATGAAACTTTCAAAAGAAAATCTGCACTTAATAAAGGGAGGTGAATCTCATGACAACTGTCTGCGCGGATAAAGAGACCTGTGATCAACGTTTTGATACTGTTTATGACGAAACCTATATAGAGATCAGAAGATATGTTGCCTGTAAATGCGGAGATCCCGATTGGATTCCGGATATACTCCAGGAAGTTTATCTTGAATATTATCAAATTCTATTGAAGCGTGGCTGCGATTATCCTAAAGATGATAAATCGCTGATTTACAAAATTGCTTCAAGACGCCTAATGAAATACTATTCAATAAAGCAAAAACTCAGAAAAATAGTTTCCATTTCTGCCTCAGATCAGGAAAGCGGAGATGATATGCAGATTGATTTTGCCGATCCTTCGTGTATAGAGGAAAGCTATATTTCCGCCGAAGAAGCTGATATAATAAAGAAAGTCCTCACTAAATATTCTCCTGAGATAAAAAAGATTATATACCTCTTTTACGCCGAAGAACTGTCCTTATCCGAAATCGCCGGAGTAATGAATATGAATGTCTCGACTGTAAAAAGTAAACTGTATCGGACTATGAACGAGATTAGAAAGAAATTTGATCAAGAAAGGGGAAAATAAAATGAACGATTTTAATGGAAAAATGAAAAAAGCAATTTCCGATATGCTTCCGAAAAGAGAACTTATCAGAGAATCCGTGAAAAGAAATGCCTTTGTTATACAATCTTCGGGCAGTACCGGAAAGTATTCTTCATGGAAAACGATTCTTGCTGTCAGTATGTCTTTAATCTTTGCAGCGGGACTTCTTGTCGGGGGCGCGCTTCTTCGAAATTTGAGAAAGGAGTCGCCTGCGGACGGAAGCGGGGAAAACATGGCAACAGACACCGTACCGAGGACTCCTGATAACTGTCTAATAGACCAAACGATTTATCCGATCTTTTCAGGTAACTTCTTGTCCGGAGAAGAGAGCCAATACGGTGTTTCCGTTTCGGAATTAAGAAATTTGGTTGTAAGCGCCTCCGTTTCACTTGACGGCATCAGCAACGGAGATATGGATGAAATTATTCCTTGGGACACGCTATGTAATGTTACCCCGGAAGAAGTATACTCCATGCTTGGCTGTTCTTTGTATCGGAGGAAGAGCGGCGTTGAGGATGTTGAGCATGATTATGCGAGATTGTATTTACTTTACGGTAATAAACTCTCACTGCTGGATTTCAGCAACCCTCCTGTGTCCGTGATCTCGGATATAGTTCCCGTATCCTCTCAGGGAAACAATGATTGTTCAGGTTTCTTTGTTTCCGGCGGTTGGGGAAGCGGTGTTTACGGAACCTATTTGTATTATTTTGATATTCAGACATATACGGTATCTATGGTGTTTTCCTCTTCGAATTGGGTTTATTACCTCTCTGACGGCTCCAAATATTCCGGAAAAACGCTTACATACTTCAATGGAATAAGAGTTGATGAGTATGAAAACGGAGACACACGGTACCATCTCGTTTCAATAGAAAATCCTTCGGAAAGTATCTGTGAATTGACCTATATGCCCGATACTCGTTCCTTTATGCTTAAAACAGAAGCTCCGTCTGCTCCCGAACTGACAACCGGTGATCCGACGGCTGATCTAACAGATACAGATACGGATTCCGGTTTGGTGACAGATTTGCCGAACGAGACGACATCCGTCGATATCGATACGAATGATTCTACAGTGACAACGACGATCGATAGGCAACCTGAAAACACGGAGACTGACGAGTTTCCGGTGACAAAACCGGTTGATACCGAGATACCGACAGTTACCGATCTTGTCACAACGGTTGATCCCTATTTTCCTAATCTTTCCGGCGATTATTACGGAAAAGAATATCGTATTGTTTCGCTTGAGTCATATAGCTGCAATATGTTTGGAGATGATCAGAAAAATGCTGTGAGCGCCGCTGCAGAGAGAAAATATTCTCAAATTGAAAAAAATTTTGATGTTGAAATCGATGTTCAGTTAATTTCAGACATGAATTATATAACCGATTCCATACATGCTTGCGATCAGTCCTTTGAAGTTATAGATGTTGTCATTTTCGATGCTTCATTGCTGATTACTTCAGGCTATGTGAAAAACTGGAATTCATTGTACGGAAGTAATTCGCTTGAAATTTTCGGGAATAAAAAAATTAATTCCGCGCTGTTGTTAAACGGTTGTTTATATTCACCCGTTACCGATTTATCCATGTCCTCTCTTGCCAATACATTTGTATGGGTCTATGATAAAGATCTGCTTGGAGAAACGAACGAGCAAAACTTGCTTCAAACCTTCAAAAGCGGCGAATGGACGGTTGATTATGCTTATTCTCTCGTAAAAGATTTTTACAGAGATTTAAATGGGAACGGAACAAGGGATGACGAGGACGCCTTTGGATTTGTTTCAAAATACGGTTCTGAATATGACATAATAGGTTATCTTACCGGTTTTGGCTGTACCTTTTTATATAATAATGACTATGGTCCCGATATTTCAAAGCTGTGTTCGGCGAGAAATTCATTGGTATGTCTTTATGGAAGTCCGATGGCCGAATACCATCCCGACTTTAAAAGCGGAATCTACTATCCCATTGTTACTGATAAATATGATGTGCTTTCGAAGGGCGCCTCTATGATGTTTACTACTGTCTTGGGGCGGCTTCCGTCTATCAGAGAGGGAGGTAATTTCGGTTTACTTCCTTACCCGAAGCAAACGACGGAGCAGAAGGATTATGTTTCAGGTATAAATTTTTATTATTCCGTGCTGTTGCTTCCCATAACAGCGGACACATCCGATTATTTCATCCATGATGTTACGGCGGCGCTTTGTTCGAATGAAACGGTTGTTCAAACCTATTTCGCAAGCATACTTGATGGAATAGGTCAAAAGACCGACGAAAATATCAGAATGCTCGAGCTGATAAGAGAATCCAGGCGTGTCAATGTTGTAGAGTTGGTTTTTAATTCCGGTTGTATCAATTATATTTACTCTCCTTTTATCAATAATATGGAAAAAGCTAATGAAAGTAGTATGAAGAATAGCTATACATCTACGGCGTATCTTTGCCAAAGAATCGTAGAAACCTTCTTTAAGGATCTGAAAAAAATATCCTGATAAGCTCATGCTATTAAGGCAATACCGCCGGGTTCTGATGGTGCAGGTGCTAAGTCATATTTTTCGTCAGCGATACGAATTGAGAAGGCAAGGGTGACCCTTTTGTCGGCAAAATTTGTAAAGTATGACGGGAATACCTCCGCATATGCATCCTCAAAGCGCAAGCCATGAACCCGGTGGTAGTGCCTTAAAGTTTTTCTCAGAGTAAATGCCAATATTTAAGTTGACAACATCTCCCAAAAGTGCTACAATAAATTTATAATTCCGTTTATCGGACAAGATAGGAGTGGAACTATGTTAAACGATATTGTCACCGGGAAGAAGCACCTTTTCAGCAGCGGAGTCAATACGGAACTGCGCGCGCAGAAAAATCTCACCCGAGGCGTAACAATTCTTAACGGAAGCCTTGTTGCAAATGTAAGAAATGAGAACACCGGGGTTTCCTGCAGAGTTTATTCAAACGGCGTATACGGCTTTTCTTCTACCGCCGAATATTCTGATTCCGCAGTGGATGCCGTTCTGAAAGCTGCGTCTGAGAATGCCGCTTTTATGGCGACACATGCGGGCAAAAATAAAGGCGCCTTACCTTCTCTTTCAGACGGAGCAAGCCGCACGATTTATGATTTGACCGATGTAGAGCAAAAAACATATATCGATTTTGCTATGGAAATCGACGATTACATTAAAGATAAATATCCCGATCTTTTGAGCCGGGCGGTTTCTGTAAGGGCAGATTCGATGGAAAAGCTGATTGCCGTATCAAATGGGTTTGATTCTCATTCGGTTATGCCGAGAAGCTATGTATATGTATTTCTTACCGCACAGACTCCTGACGGTACTCCGGTTGAGATGTATGACGTATTCGGAGGCGGGGATACTTTTGATCGCAATTTTTTAAAACCCTCAGATTGTTTTGAAAAAATTGATAGACTTTATATAAGAATAAAGGAAAAATGCGAGGGCGTTTACCCTGAGGCGGGAGAGAAAACCGTAATTCTCGGCGGAATTCTTTCCGGTATGCTTGCTCACGAAGCGGTGGGGCATACGGTTGAGGCAGACCTGGTGCTCGGCGGATCCGTAGCAGCTCATTCTCTTGGAAAAAGAGTGGCATCGGAGCTTGTCACTATGATTGACTATGCACATACCGCTTTCGGAAAACCGGTTCCGCTTCCGATATATGCCGATGATGAAGGTACAAAAACGGAAGACGCCGTCTTGATCGGTATACTGACCGGATATATGAACAGCCGCGAGACGGCAGAACATTTCGGCATGATGCCTACCGGAAATGCAAGGGCTTATCTTTTCTCGGACGAACCGCTCATCAGAATGAGAAATACGGCAATACTTCCCGGAACCTCCAAGCTTGAGGAAATGATTGCGTCGGTTGACGACGGCTATTACTTTCTTGACACCAATAACGGTCAGGCAGATACTACCGGAGAGTTTATGTTCGGTGTAACCGGCGGTTATGAGATAAAGAACGGTAAGCTTGGAAGGGCTTTGCTTGATACTACTATTTCCGGCGTCGCTTTTGAAATGTTGAAAACCGTTGATATGGTCTCTGACGAGCTTATTTGGGCAAGCTCGGGTGTCTGCGGCAAAAAGCAGCCTATGCCGGTGGGAATGGGCGGTCCTGCGCTTCGCTGTAAGGTTACCATAGGCGGAAAATAATCCGTTTCACGGATTTAAATTTATTGAAAGGCTTGGATTTATTCATGGATAATTTAATTAATATAGCCGCTGAAGCGCTTAAAGCTCTAAAAGACGAGGGTGCTGATAAGGCAAAATGCGATGCGGGCTTCAGCGTAACGCACGAATTTAATGTTGACGGAGGGAAATTCAGTCTTTTCAGAACTCTATTTGACAAGCATCTTATTCTGACCGCCATTAAAGACGGAAAGAAGGGAACCGTGAGACAGAACAGATACGATTCGGAAACCATAAGGGAACTGGCGAAAAGCTGTCTTGATACAGCAATTTCCTCTGTAGAGGATCATGCATGGGATATTGCGCCTTTGGAGAATAACGAAAGCTATAGGTATGGTGTCATTACACCGGACCTGGATAAGCTTTTTGCGAGATGCCGCGAGCTGATGGAGAATATCTCGGAGCAATTTCCGAAAATAATTATGGAGCAGATGATTGTTTCTCATAAAGAAATCAGTTCCGTTCACGCAAATTCAAACGGAGTTGTTTTTCCGGAGCATTGCGGTAAATATGAAATCAGCTTGATGTTCAGCGCGCACGAAGGAGAGCTTGCTTCCTCTTTCTACGGTTCCGGTGTGATTACCGACAATTTGGATAAACCGTTTATTGAGTGCGGAACGATAGCAAAGGATCTTTCCGATATTGAAAAACAGATAAAAACTCGCGGACTCGGAGAGAAATTTGAAGGTGTCATGCTTCTTCCTCCAAGCTGCCTTTCTGAATTTCTTTCTTATGCTCTTGGCAGCTTTGCGGGAGAAGGCGGACTTCTGGAAGGAACAAGTCCGTGGAAAAACAAACTCGGAGAAAAGATTGCCGATGAGTCGATAACAATTTCGGCAGCGCCTCTTGATGAAAGAATCATTTGCGGAGAAAGAGTTACCTCTGACGGATACGCGGCACAGAACTATGATATCATCAAGAACGGAGTTCTTCAAAGCTTTATGATATCGCAGTATGTTGCGAATAAGACCGGATTTCCACGTTCCCTTAACTCTTCCGGTAATATTGTGATGAAAAAAGGAAACAAAAAGCTGGAGGATATTATATCCTCCGTTCAAAAGGGAATTGTTGTAGGTCGTTTTTCGGGCGGACAGCCTTCATCAAACGGTGATTTTTCCGGAGTAGCCAAGAACAGCTTCCTTATTGAAGACGGGAAAATTACCGGTGCCCTTTCCGAAACAATGATAAGCGGAAACCTTGCCGAAATGATGAATCATGTTTTTGCAATATCTGATGATGAAATTTGCGACGGAATGTCGGTGCTTCCTTATGCCGCATTTGAGGGTATCACAATATCGGGTAAATAAAGAAAAATTTGTGAAACCGGCTGCCGAAGTAATACGAGGCAGCCGGTGATAACTAATGTTGTCCTTTTTACCTTTTGTGTTGATGAAAAAACCTCCGTCGATTTCATCATTCATCGAAATTGACAGTCGGATATGATAGACTAAGAGAAAACGATAAATCAAAATTTGACGGAGGCTGAATTGATGAAAATTAAAATCCGATGCTGGTGGTAACAGATATCGATAAGTCTGTAGACTTTTATAAAAAAGTGTTTGGACTTCACGTAATTATGGATTTTGGTGCAAATAAGACTTTAACGGGTGGCTTGGCGCTGCAAACACTTGAAACGTGGCAAGAATTTATTGGTACAGATAATGTATCATTTGGTAGCAATAGTTCAGAGGTGTATTTTGAAGAGGATAACTTTGATAAATTCACTGATAGACTGAAAAAATGTGATGTGGACTACGTTCATCCTATCAAAGAACATTCATGGGGGCAGAGAGTGGTTAGAATTTATGACCCTGATAAGCATATCATTGAGATTGGCGAAAACATGAAGGTAGTTTGTAAACGATTTCTGAATAGCGGTATGACACCAAAACAGGTAGCAGAGCGAATGGATGTTCCAATGAAATTCGTAAATGCGTGTATGCGGTAAATAATTATCCTGCGTTTTTTACCTTGCCGTTCAAAAATCATCTCGAAAATCTGGCTGGATAACCGATTGATTCAGCGATTTCTTAATAGAAGCTGAACGGCGCTGCTGTACTGACGTGCAAAGCTCTGTAAAGTCGGGTTTGGCGGTTGAAATTTGCGGTTTAGATTCTGAAAAGCCAAAACCGAATGAGGGCGCTCCAAAACACTCGATTCGCTTTTGGGTGTCCCGACAAATGGGAGGCACTGCTAAGCGCGAATGTATTTGAGACCATTCAGCAAACATAAACGATAGCAGGAGGCAAGTTTGAAAATAAATTTTTCAAACGGCAAAAATATGTACCTTGACGGTTTATAACCGTCATTTTTGCAAGCTGAGACCGTCACAAAAGCTTGTGGTTTGGCAGAAAGGTATGGTTATAATAATAATGAATCGGCTCACAGTAAGAAAACCCAAAATACGATTTAGAAAAAAACGTTTACTAATTATTAATACCATCTTGAGTATCGGACTTGCCCTTGCTATATTGGGAGGATTTTTTCTTGGATATTTATATATTACAAAACTCAGAAAAAATCTTTTTTCGAAAAATATTATCTTTTCAAACAATTACGCAGTTGCAAAAAATAAAAATTCTTCGGAGTACAATAAATATTTAGGTGGTGCCGATCCATATAATTATTGTATGCAGCTCAATCTTTACTTTTCTCAGGCTTTTTACGATATATGTATAGCGGAAGGGAATAACACTGAGACCGATTTACGGAATGTTACCGAATGCGATTTTGAAAAATATATCAGTGATCTATGGAATATTGCTAAAGCCTCTGATAAGGACGAGCTTGTTGATGCTCTTTCTTTATCAATATGTGAAGATTATGGAATTGATACGGATTTATTTTATGTGATCAGCAGAGCAATTAAGCTTGTTTTGAGAATAGCTGATGTTAAGGTATCTTCTGTTTGCCAGCTTCCGGATTATCCCAACGGATGCGAAGCTGCTTCTGCGGTTTCGATGCTGAATACGGCAGGAATTCATGTCTCTCTGTCGGATTTTGTGGAAAAATATCTGCCAAAATCCGATGTTCGTATTTCTTTTGGGTGTATGTACGGTCCGGATCCAAAGGAATTTTATGCCGGAAATCCCGATGCGGGGCAGGGAGGATGGGGGTGCTGGTCACCGGTCATTGTAAAAGGAGTCAATAATATACCTACGGAGTTAAGGAAAAAATATTCAGCGGTGAATCTTACAGGTACTGAAATTTCAGGCTTTATAAATTATCTGTGTATGGATATTCCGGTGGCAATTTGGATAACGAGCGATTTTAAACCGGCTGACGAATACTATCAGTGGCAAAGCTACGATAAGACACAAACCTTCCTTTATCCGCTTAAGCAGCACTGTGTGGTTCTGTGCGGAGTCACGCCGGATGAAAATGGCGTTGGCAATATTTACAGGTATCTTGATCCTTTAACAGGGAAAATCGCTGAAATTGACGGTGAAACGCTGGAAGCATCATATGATTCCATGGGGATGCAAGCAGTTGCTGTTATTCCGGATCAATATATCGGCTGTGATATTTTTTCCAATGAATATACCTCAATATCATATGTTGAAATCATAGGATAGTATAAAAATAAACGGCGGCAGGATTGAACCCTCGCCGCCGTTTATTTTTAATTTAGTGTTAATGCATGGATTTGAGATATTAATCCAACCACTTGAAGCCTGACGTAAGAACATGAACAATATCTTTTCCTACTGTCAAAAGACCTCCGTCACATTCTGCGCTTTTTTCCGTTTCGTCCGAGCACCGTATTTTACAGAGACATTTTTTTATTCCTGTTACAAACGGAATATGTCCTGCAAGGATGGCAAGATCTCCCGATATGCCTCGTACCGACAGGAAAAACGCCATACCGTCATAAACTGTGCCTGAAGGAGTAGATATCTTAAGATGATATTCCTGCATATAGAGTTTCCATGCATTGCCGATTGGCAAAGCTTCCTTTCTGACTGAATTTAACGGCGTATTCCCATGGGTAAAAATAGGGAAAGATTTTGATGTAAAAGTAAAAGCTAAATTTTTTATTTTTCCGGATTTTTCGCCTTTTCTATTGCTTCATCAATCGAACCGACATATAGAAATACCGACTCGGGCAGATCGTCGTGTTTTCCGTCTATTATCTCTGCAAAGCTCCGGATGGTCTCGTTTAAGGGTACATACTGTCCTGGGAAACCGTTATACTGCTCAGAAACATGAAGCGCTTGCGATAGGAATTTTTGTACCTTACGTGCTCTTGAGACGATCAGCTTGTCTTCTTCACTCAATTCATCCATACCCATAATAGCAATGATGTCCTGAAGCTCATTATATCTTTGAAGAAGTCTCTGTACCTCTTTTGCAACCCGATAGTGCTCGGCACCGACTATATCGGGTGAGAGAATACGGCTTGTTGAGTTAAGAGGATCGACGGCGGGATAGATTCCCTGTGAAGCGATGCCGCGGCTTAAAACGGTTGTCGCGTCAAGATGGGCAAAGGTTGTAGCGGGAGCCGGATCGGTGAGGTCGTCGGCAGGGACATAGACTGCCTGTACCGAGGTGATTGAGCCTCGCTTCGTAGAGGTAATCCTTTCCTGAAGCGCACCCATTTCCGTCTGCAGTGTCGGCTGATAACCAACGGCACTAGGTACACGGCCCAACAGAGCAGATACCTCTGAACCAGCCTGTGTAAAACGGAAAATATTGTCAATGAAAAGCAGCACGTCTTTGCCGGTATCACGGAAATGTTCTGCCATTGTCAGTCCTGTCAGACCGACACGCATTCTTGAGCCAGG
>OJNI01001862.1_pt1 | contig 11648 bp, 7 predicted proteins | sample 1597441 | NCBI WGS metagenome assembly OJNI01 (sample SAMEA2452131, study PRJEB22498) | human gut metagenome | reverse complement strand
AAGATGTAGAGGCTGGAATTGTAAAATGGCCGTTATCTGTACCACATCATATTTCTCAGCCAGTTCTTTTGCTGCTTTTGCGGAATAGACGCCTTCCACGATCATTTTCACTTCAGCCATCGCCTGCTCCATGGTATATCCTTTTCCCATCAGATATCCGGCTTTGCGGTTACGGCTGTGTACACTTGCACAGGTTACAATAAGATCTCCAATACCTGCCAGACCGCCAAATGTCTCAGCCGCACCTCCCATCTTTACACCAAGTCTTGATATCTCGGCAATTCCACGGGTAATTAATGCTGCTTTGGTATTATCTCCGTATCCCATGCCATCTGCAACTCCTGCCGCAAGTGCAATAACATTCTTAAGCGATCCACCAAGCTCAATTCCCAGAATATCCGGACTAATATATACACGGAACACTTCATTCATAAAGAGCTGCTGTAAATACTTTGCAGTCGCCTCTGTATGTGCTCCAATGCAGACCGTCGTGGGAAGGCCTCTTCCTACTTCCTCGGCATGACTTGGTCCGGAAAGGACCGCCACATCTGCCTGCGGTATCTCTTCTTCAATTTGCTGAGACAGAGTCATCAGCGTATCTTCTTCTATTCCTTTTGCTACATCCACTAAGATCTGTCCATCTTTTACATATGGATTGATCTTTTTTGCGGTATTTCTTACATGGATTGACGGTACTGCAAGTACAACTACATCCTTTTCTTCTACTGCCTCTTTTATATCCGCGGTAAAGAATATTCCCTCTGGAATCTTTACTCCAGGAAGCTTACTCACATGTTCTCTCTTCTCACTCAGCATGCGGACTTCTTCTTCCTGATATGACCAGACTGTCACATCATGTCCGTTTTTATATAAGAGCAGTGCCAGCGCTGTTCCCCAGCTTCCGGCTCCGATCACACTTACTTTTGCCATAAGAGCCTGTCCTTTCTTTTATCGTCTCTGACTATTTTTTATCTTTTCCCCCGACACTGATCTTATTTTCCGTGCCGCTTAAAAGTCTCTTTATATTCGCTCTGTGTCTCCAGAATGCCAGTATCATCAAAAATGTTGCAATCCCATACATCTCATGCAGATACGCTACATTTTCCACATGAAATCCTCCGTGTTGACCATATACAATCACACTGATCAGATAAATCGTAACAACTGTCATAGATCCAAGTGATACATATCTTGTTGTTGCGACGATTGCAATAAATGCTGCAAGACAGATCAGTACGATCCATATATTTGTTGTACTGATGATAAGTCCTGCCGTTGCCGCAATTCCCTTTCCACCTTTGAACTTCAGATAAAATGGATAGTTATGTCCAAGAACCACGCCCATTCCTGCATACATAGAAAGTAACGGCATCATATCCGTATGAGTCTTCCCATAAATCATGTGTACAACCACTACTGCCGCAACACATTTAAAGCAGTCCCCCAGCAGCGTAACTCCTCCGGCTTTCCATCCCATAGTACGGAGTGCATTTGTTGTTCCCGCATTTCCGCTTCCTTTTTTTCTTAAGTCAACACCATTCTTTTTCCCGTATAGATATCCGGTCTGAATCAGTCCGAACACATATCCGACAAGCACACATATCAACCGTTCCATGATTACTGATCCTTTTCCTTTCTTTCCCTGATGAAGAATTTCAAAGCTGTACCACGGAATCCAAAGGCCTCACGAATTTTATTCTCCAGATATCTGGTATAAGAAAAGTGCATCAGTTCTTTATTATTTACAAAAATTACGAATGATGGTGGTTTTACCGCTACCTGTGTAATGTAATACAGTTTCAATCTCTTTCCTTTATCTGACGGTGGCTGCTGCATCGCAACTGCTTCTGTCATAATCTCGTTCAGGACACCGGTCGCAACACGCAGTGTCTGATTCTCGATCACCATATCGATCATATCATATAATTTGTTCAAACGCTGTCCTGTCTCTGCTGACACATACATAATCTCTGCATATGGCATGAATGAAAGCACACGACGTACGTTATTCTCATACTCTCTCATGGTCTTGTCATTCTTTTCAATGGCATCCCATTTATTTACAACAATAATGATACCTTTTCCTCTTTCATGTGCAATACCTGCAATCTTGGCATCCTGTTCGGTGACACCTTCTGTCGCATCGATCACGACCAGTACTACATCTGCACGTTCTACCGCCGTTACAGTACGGATGATACTGTAACGTTCCAGTTCTTCTTTAATTTTGCTCTTTCTTCGAAGTCCGGCAGTATCAATGAAGACATAATCTTTTCCGTTATACTTAACGTTTGTATCAATTGCATCTCTGGTCGTTCCGGCTACGTCAGATACGATCACACGCTGCTTTCCTGTCAACTTGTTAATGATAGAAGATTTTCCTACGTTCGGTTTTCCTACGATCGCCACTCTCGGACGTTCATCTTCTTTTTCTTCCGCTTCATGTTCCGGGAAATGTGCGATCACTGCATCTAACATATCACCGATTCCCAGTCTGGAAGCAGCCGATACCGGCACCGGATCACCAATTCCCAGATTATAGAATTCATATACATCCGGCATGAACTTATCAAAATTGTCAACTTTATTCACAGCCAGTACAACTGGTTTCCCGGATCTTCGAAGCATATCCGCGACCTTGGAATCTGCATCTACAAGCCCCTGTCTTACATCTGTGATAAAAATAATCACATCTGCAGTATCAATGGCAATCTGTGCCTGTTCTCTCATCTGAGAAAGGATAATGTCCTTGCTCTCCGGTTCAATACCCCCTGTGTCAATCATAGTAAATTCTTTATCCAGCCATGTAACATCGGCATAGATACGGTCTCTTGTTACTCCAGGCGTATCTTTGACGATCGAAATCATCTCTCCCGCCAGTACATTAAAAAGGGTCGACTTACCGACATTTGGTCTTCCCACAATAGCAACTACTGGTTTACTCATCTTAACTCTCCTCTATATTTCATTCTATATTTGTCACTTAACGATACTATTATACATTACCTTTGTCAAATAGTCCAATCAGTAGTTGACCTTTTTATAGAAAAAGTGATATAAATAATTAGGAGTAACTTATCATATAAAATACACAGGAGTTTTTATTATGCCAAATATCAAATTAATGGAAAGCGGTCTTCCTGTTGCACCACTTAAAATCGGTGCTCTGGAATCATGCCGCGAACTTGGTGAAAAAGTAAATGATTACATTGTACAATTCAGAAAAAGCACAATGGACAAGAACACAGATTCACCATTATATTATAATTACATGCGTGACAATTACCTGATCGATTGTCCGTGTCCACGTTTTGGAAGTGGAGAAGCCAAAGGACTTCTGACAGAATCTATCCGTGGGGCAGATCTTTTCCTCATGGTAGATGTCTGCAATCATAGTCTTACTTATTCTGTAAATGGTCATTTAAATCATATGTCACCGGACGACCATTTTCAGGATTTAAAAAGAATCATTGCTGCTGCTAACGGAAAAGCACGCCGTGTCAACGTTGTAATGCCTTTCCTCTATGAAAGCCGTCAGCACAAGCGTACCAAACGTGAGTCTCTGGACAGTGCCCTCGCACTTCAGGAACTGATCGATATGGGTGTATCTAATATCTTTACATTTGATGCCCACGATCCACGTGTTCAGAATTCCATTCCACTTCACGGATTTGACAGTTTCAATCCTCCGTATCAGTTCATGAAAGCATTGTTAAAAGCTGAGCCGGATCTTAAAGTAGACAAAGAACACTTAATGATCATCAGTCCGGACGAAGGAGCTATGCAGCGTGCTGTATACTTCTCTAACGTTTTGGGCGTGAATATGGGTATGTTCTACAAACGTCGTGACTATTCAACGGTTGTAAATGGTAAAAACCCGATCGTCGCTCACGAATTTTTAGGTGAACATCTTGATGGAAAAGATGCGATCATCATTGATGATATGATTTCTTCCGGTGAAAGTATGCTCGATGTTGCAAAACAGATTAAAGACCGTGGAGCAAACCGCGTATTTGTCTGCACTACATTCGGACTTTTTACAGACGGATTCGAGAAATTCGATGAATATTATGAAAAAGGATATATCAATAAAGTGGTCACAACCAACCTGACCTATCTGCCACCGGTACTTTATGAAAAACCATATTTCGTAAAGGCAGATATGAGTAAATTCCTTGCACTCATTATTGACTCTCTCAACCATGACATCAGTATCGGAAAAGTTATGGATCCAACTGAGAAGATTCACCGTCTTCTTGAGAAACACAACGGTACTTTGTAAAAATACAGAGAACTTGCCACCGGCGACTTCTCTTGCATACTGTGATAACAAAAGAACCTGCCATTGGCAGGTTCTTTTGTTTAATTTGTAAAATCACTGTAAGCCGTTCCGTCTTTCAGATCTTGTTTTTTTGCCGCAGCCATTTCCGAAACCGTTACAAGCTGATAACCTTCTTCTTCAAGTTTCGGGATAAGTTCCAGTGCTGCGTCAATCGTCTGACTATGAATATCATGCATCAGTACAATATCCCCATCTTTCAGATTCTTCATTACACTGTCAATCGTGCTCTGCGTGTTCCTTGTCTTCCAGTCCAGTGTATCTACATTCCAGAGAATCATTGGCATGCCCACATTCGACTTTACCGTATCATTGATTGCACCATACGGAGGTCTGAGCAGCGTTGCCGGACTTCCACAAATGTTTTTTATATTCTGGTTCGTATCATCAACTTCTTTTTTTACTGCCGCACCATCAATCTTTGTCAGCTGCTGGTGATCATATGAATGATTTCCCAGTTCATTTCCGTCTTTCAGCATCTGCTTTACAGCATCAGGATATAATTTCACATTTTTTCCAAGCATAAAAAATGTCGCATGCGCATTATACTTTTTCAACTGATTCAGAAGTTCTGACGTTCTTGGACCCGGACCGTCATCAAAAGTAAGTGCGATCATTGGCTTTTTCGGATCTATTGCTACTTTTTCTTTCGAAATCAGCTCACCCTTTTCGTTGAATTTGCATTTCTCAAGTCCGATCTTTACCTCTCCCGTTGCTACAATCCCTTTGGAATCAAAATAATATTCTTTTTCATTGATTGTCTGCCAGCCGGTCAGTGCTTTTCCTTCATCTGTCAGATAAGCCTTTCCATCATCTTTGGCCACCCAGCCGGATTTCTGCATAATTCCTTTATTATCAAAGCAATAAAGTGCACCTTCTATCATCTGCCAGCCGGTTACTTTCTTTCCATCCGAATCAAAATAATATGTATTTCCTTTTGATACCACAAAATCCGATGTTATATATGTTCCATCGTATTTTTTAAATTTATTTCCTTCCCATACACCAGTCGGATTCTTTACCTTACATGTTCCGTTCTTTATTGTAACCTGTACCTTCTTTTTCCAGTCTCCTTCCAGATTTTTTTAATATTGGAATTTAATTTCGCAATGATCACATACGTTCCTTCTGTATTCGCATCCGCTTTGCTTAAAAATGTAATATTCTTTCCTTTTTTCAGATCTTTAGCGAAATCTTCTGCTGTATAATCTTTTGTTAATTTGTTTCTATCTTTATCCCGGATCTTTATGTCCGCCGAATAAGCCGGAAGCTGTTCTCCCTGCTTAATCTCTACATCCGCCACCTGTATGGTTATCTGCGCCGGTTTTCGCAGGATTCCTCTTACTACCGGTATTGCAATCGCAACTATACAAATAGTAAAAAGAGCAAGACCCACCCGAATGTTTCTTACTCTTCTCCGATTCCTTCGTCTTCTTCGAATTTCTGTATTATCCATCCCTAGTATCCCCCCAGATTTCATATCATTGCATAATCCTAGGATACTCTAATTCGACATATTTCGCAATTAAGGGATTCTTACAAATTTATTAAGTTTTGTTTAACATATGACACGTACACGTAACACTTCACCAATCTGTTTTAATTCCTCTACAACACCATCCGGCACCTCAGAATCTACATCGATCATCGTATATGCATATTTTCCCTTACTCTTATTTGTAAGGTCTGCGATGTTCATATTGTCTTTGGCAAGGATCGCTGATATCTGACCGATCATATTCGGCACATTGTGATGCAATACCAGAATACGCGTCTTATCGCCTCTCAGTCCCATATCACAGTCCGGATAGTTCACGGAATGTTTGATATTACCATTTTCCAGATAATCCATCACTTCTTTGACTGCCATCTTCGCACAATTATCTTCGGACTCTTCTGTAGAAGCTCCGAGATGAGGAATTACAATCGCGCCTTTGACACCTGCGATTTCCGGTGTCGGGAAGTCTGTGACATAATGTTTTACTTTTCCAGCTACAAGTGCATCTACCATTGCCTCGGAATCTACCAGTACATCCCTTGCAAAGTTCAGCACGATCACTCCTTCTTTCATAAGACCCAGTGCATCTTTTCCGATCATGCCCTTCGTACTGTCAAGTGCCGGTACATGCACCGTGATATAATCACAGTTTTCATAAATTTCATCTACATTTGTTGTATGATGGATACTTCTTGACAGTCTCCATGCAGAATCTACGGATACATACGGATCATATCCATATACATCCATACCAAGATGTGTTGCCGCATTTGCAACCAGAACTCCAATTGCACCAAGACCGATCACACCAAGCTTTTTACCTTCCAGCTCCTGTCCGGCAAATGCTTTCTTGGCTTTTTCTGCATCTTTGGCAATGTTCCCGTCTTCTTCGTTCTCCTGTACCCAGTTGATACCGCCGATGATATCTCTGGAAGCAAGAAGCATACCGGCAATTACCAGTTCCTTTACGCCATTCGCATTGGCTCCCGGTGTGTTAAATACAACGATTCCCTGTTCTGCACATTTCTCAAGCGGAATATTGTTCACACCCGCACCGGCTCTTGCAATAGCTTTCAGATCCGGTGCAAATTCCATCTCGTGCATTGCCGCACTTCTTACCAGGATCGCATCTGCTGTTTCTGGTGTGCTTACAGGTGCATAGTCTTTTGTGAATTCATCCAGTCCTACCTGTGAAATTGGGTTCAGATTATGATACTTATACATGATTACAGATTCTCCTTTTCAAATGCTTTCATAAATTCTACCAGTTTCTCTACCCCTTCGATCGGCATCGCATTGTAGATACTTGCACGCATACCGCCGACACTTCTGTGTCCTTTCAGGTTCTCGAATCCGGCTTTTTTTGCCTCTTTCACGAATTTTGCATCCAGGTCCTTATCACCTGTTACAAACGGAACATTCATAAGCGAACGGTCTTTTGGAACAACCGTGCCCTTGAACAGTTTGCTTTCATCCAGATAATCATAAAGAATCTTTGCTTTCTTTTCATTGCGCTCTTTGATTGCTTCCAGTCCACCCTGTTTTTTCAGCCATTTAAACACTTTACCACAGATATAGATTCCATATGCCGGTGGTGTATTGTATAAAGACTTGGCATCTGCATGCGTCTTATACTTCAACATAGTCGGTGTACCTTCTAATACATCATCTGTGATCAGATCCTCACGGATAATTGCGATAACAACGCCGGCAGGACCGATATTCTTCTGAACGCCGCCGTAAATAACGCCGCATTTAGTAACATAAACAGGCTCAGACAGGAAGCAGGATGATACATCTGCCACCAGTGTCTTTCCTTTGGTATTCGGAAGCTCTTTGAACTTCGTACCATAAATCGTATTATTCTCGCAGATATATACATAATCTGCATCTTCAGAGATATCGAGGTCTGAGCAGTCCGGAATATAAGAAAATGTCTTATCTTCGGAAGATGCGATCACATGGACCTCTCCGTATTTTTCTGCTTCTTTGGCTGCCTTTTTCGCCCACTGTCCGGTTACGATATAGTCAGCCACTTTATTCTTCATCAGATTCATAGGAATCATGGCAAATTGCTGAGACGCTCCGCCCTGTAAAAATAATACTTTATAGTTATCCGGGATATGCATCAGTTCACGGATATCGGCTTCTGCTGTCTCAATAATCTCCTGGAACACCGATGAACGGTGACTCATTTCCATAACCGACATTCCACAGCCCTGATAGTCTAACATCTCTGCTGCTGCTTCTTTTAATACTTCTTCCGGCAATACGGCCGGGCCTGCTGAAAAATTGTACACTCTGCTCATTGTTGTTCCTCCACTTTCCTTTACTTTTTTCTTCTACTATTCTGCATTTTTTGCTTCCAGGTCTTTTTCATCAAAAGCTTCATTGATCGGGGCGCCAGGGGCAACCATCGGCCATACCTTGTCATCACTGTCAATCTGGCAGTCGATCACCACCGGATGTCCGCTCTTTAACGCGTTCGCAAATGCTTCTTTGAATTCTTCCTGGGTTGCCACACGTACTCCTTCTGCTCCCATAGCTTCTGCAAGTTTTACAAAATCTACGGCATCATTGAGTACAGTAGCCGAGTAACGCTGTCCGTAGAACAGGTTCTGCCACTGGCGGACCATACCAAGTACATGGTTGTTAATCACTACCTGGATCACCGGAATATTATGGCGTGCCGCGGTAGCGATCTCATTCATATTCATACGGAAACATCCGTCACCTGCGATATTGACAACGGTCTTTTCCGGTCTTCCGACCTTGGCTCCAAGTGAAGCTCCAAGACCATATCCCATGGTTCCAAGTCCTCCTGAGGTAAGGAGTGTTCTTGGCTCTGTATATTTATAATACTGTGCTGCCCACATCTGGTGCTGTCCGACTTCTGTCGAAATGATTGCTTCACCATTTGTCTGACGGTAGATCTCTTCTACAACAAACGGTCCGCTAAGCACATCCGGATGATAGGTCATCGGATATTTCTCTTTGTAAGACATGATCTGTTCTACCCATGCCTTGTGATCCTGCTGTTCCAGACGCTCATTCATCTTCTGAAGAACGACTTTCAGATCACCGACCACACCTTCTGTGATCAGAATATTTTTATTCATCTCTGCAGCATCTACATCAAACTGTAAGATTTTTGCATTCTGGGCAAATTTCTTTGCATTTCCTGTTACACGGTCACTGAATCTTGCTCCTGCGACGATCAGAAGATCACATTCACTGACTCCGTAGTTGGATGCCTTTGTTCCATGCATTCCGAGCATTCCGGTATATAACGGATCTGTTCCCGGGAATGCTCCTTTTCCCATCAGGGAATCGGTAACCGGAGCATCTACCTTCTTTACGAATTCATATAATTCTTTGCTGGCTCCTGATAATACCGCTCCGCCACCGACAAATATGTATGGTTTCTCTGACTCCCGGATCATACGTACTGCACTTTCCAGATCTTTTTCACAGATATTTTCGGATGGTTTTACAACCTTTGGTTCCTGTGCTGTAAATTCTGCTTTGTTCGCAGTTACATCTTTCGGGATATCGATCAGGACCGGTCCCGGTCTTCCTTCTTTGGCTATCACGAATGCCTTACGTATCGTATCCGCCAGATTATTGACATCTTTTACAATATAATTATGCTTGGTGATTGGCATTGTAACACCTGCAATATCGATCTCCTGGAAACTGTCTTTTCCCAGAAGTGATACTCCTACATTACAGGTAATTGCAACGACCGGAATCGAATCCATGTATGCGGTTGCAATTCCGGTTACAAGGTTTGTTGCACCCGGTCCGCTGGTTGCAAGACATACACCGACTTTTCCTGTCGCTCTTGCATATCCGTCTGCCGCATGAGCAGCACCCTGCTCATGTGACGTAAGGATATGTGTAATCTCATCTTTATGTTTATATAATTCATCGTATACGTTCAAAATCGCTCCGCCCGGATAACCGAATACGGTATCGACGCCCTGCTCTTTCAAACACTCAATTACGATCTGTGATCCTGTTAACTGCATACCATTCATTCCCCTGTCATGATTTATTTTGCTTTTGGAACTTCGAGAATTGCTCCTCTGTTTCCAGAAGTAACCATTGCCGCATATCTTGCAAGATATCCGGTTGTAACTTTTGGTTCTCTCGGAGTCCAGTTTGCTTTTCTCTTCGCAAGTTCTTCATCGGATACATCCAGATGAATAGAAAGGTTCGGAATATCGATCTGGATCAGGTCTCCTTCTTCTACCAGTGCGATCGGTCCACCAACAGCTGCTTCCGGAGATACGTGTCCGATAGATGCCCCTCTGGATGCACCACTGAAACGTCCGTCTGTGATCAGCGCTACACTTGAGCCAAGTCCCATACCTGCGATTGCAGATGTAGGATTTAACATCTCACGCATTCCAGGGCCTCCCTTTGGTCCTTCGTAACGGATAACGACAACGTCGCCGGCAACGATCTTACCACCTTTGATCGCTGCAATTGCATCTTCTTCACAGTCAAATACTCTTGCAGGTCCTTCGTGTACCAGCATCTCGTCTACAACAGCGGAACGTTTTACAACGCTTCCGTCCGGCGCAAGATTTCCTTTTAATACTGCAAGCCCGCCTGTTGGTGTGTATGGATTATCAATTGGACGAATTACTTCCGGATCTTTGTTGACCACGCCTTCGATATTCTCTCCAACGGTCTTTCCTGTAACTGTCATACATTCTGTATGCAGAAGGCCTTTCTTATTCAGCTCTGCCATAACTGCATATACACCGCCGGCCTCGTTCAGATCTTCCATGTATGTCGGGCCTGCCGGTGCAAGGTGGCAGAGGTTCGGTGTCTTTTCGCTGATTCCATTTGCAAAATCAATCTCGAAATCCATTCCTACTTCGTGTGCGATTGCAGGGAGGTGAAGCATACTGTTGGTAGAGCATCCAAGTGCCATGTCAACCGTAAGTGCATTCAGGATTGCTTCTTTTGTCATGATATCTCTTGGACGGATATTCTTCTCAAGAAGTTCCATAACCTTCATACCTGCATGCTTTGCAAGACGGATTCTTTCTGAATAAACTGCCGGAATTGTTCCATTTCCACGAAGTCCCATACCAAGTACTTCTGTCAGACAGTTCATACTGTTCGCTGTGTACATTCCGGAACATGATCCGCATGTCGGACATACTTTGTTCTCGAATTCGCACAGATCTGCATCTGACATCGTTCCTGCAACGTTTGCTCCTACTGCCTCGAACATGCTGGAAAGACTTCTCTTCTGTCCTTTTACATGTCCTGCAAGCATCGGTCCCCCGCTGACGAATACAGTTGGAACATTAATTCTTGCTGCAGCCATCAGAAGTCCCGGTACGTTCTTATCACAATTCGGGATCATAACAAGCGCATCAAACTGATGTGCCATTGCCATTGCCTCTGTAGAATCTGCGATCAGGTCTCTGGTTACCAGAGAATACTTCATTCCGATATGTCCCATTGCGATTCCGTCACAGACTGCTATTGCAGGGAACATGATCGGTGTACCGCCTGCCATGGCAACTCCCTGTTTTACTGCATTTGCGATCTTATCCAGATTCATATGTCCAGGTACGATCTCATTGTATGAACATACGATACCGACCAGTGGTCTGTTCATCTCTTCCTCGGTAAGTCCGAGTGCATTGAACAGCGAGCGGTGAGGCGCCTGCTGTTTTCCTTTTGTTACTGTATCACTTCTCATTCTTTTTTATCCTCCTGTTATCTTTCTATTCAATTTCTTCTATATATAACTCTGTAAATCCGTAATTCTATCGGAGCTAAATT
>OJNI01001858.1_pt1 | contig 11683 bp, 12 predicted proteins | sample 1597441 | NCBI WGS metagenome assembly OJNI01 (sample SAMEA2452131, study PRJEB22498) | human gut metagenome | reverse complement strand
TTTACCGCCATGAGCGAATCCTATGTGGACCGAGTACAGGCTCTGTGCTTTAATAAGACCGGTATTATACTTCAGGCGGGAACCGGAGAAAACGGGGACAGCCGGGATAATCTTTTCCGTCAGTTCGGAAGCATTACCAATGTGAATAATACCGTAATGATTCTGATAGACGGGGATGCCGACAGCGGAGCGATTGTCCGCGATTCCGTCTTTACCGCCTGCCGTTTTGATACCGGACAACAGGAAAACAGTGTTGCCGTTCATATGAAGTATGCAAAACAGCTTACCTTCCAGCGCTGTCATTTTAATGTATATAAATTTGACACCAGTCTTGGGCTGCTGCTGGACGGAACGGAGAATAACGGTTATCCGAATAAAATTTCCTATTATGATTGCTCCGTCACCCGCATGGCTGTAAAGGAATCCGAAAATGGCAAAATCGGCTATAACTTTCTTCTCGGTCATGGGTCCGGTGATTATGAGCTGGTTGCAGAGCATCCCAAAGTTTTTGGGCTTTTGGACTTCGGAGGAATCATCCGATATGACGAACAAACAAATTAAAGCAATACCGCACAATGATTGTTGTGCAGTTGTGTCGCCGGATTTTTCCGTCAGACAATACAAATTAAGGAGGCAAGCGTGATTCCTCTGCCGACGAAACCTGTGAAGTATGACGGAAAGATGCAAACAAATGCGCAACAAAGGTGTTAGCCGTACACCCGGCGGTATTACTTTAAAAATTATATATAAGGAAAGGTATTAGTTATGAAAAAAATATTGATGTTATTGCTCGCATTATCCCTGTTTCTGTCAATAGTACCGATAGCGGTATCGGCGTCAAATCCGTGGGTAGATCCGATGCTCAGCGAAGAAGAGGGCGGTTATGTTGATCTGAATCGCAACGGAGGTTCCTTCAGCGAATCGATAGGCATGCGGTTTGCAATTCGTAACGGCGGTAAGCTTGTTGCTATTTATCCTGCGTTGGCCGGTTCCGAGGGAACAAATGAGGCGAAAAACGGCGCTCCGACCTTTGATCTGAAAATCTATAAATGGGAAAACACTTATGATGAAACTGTCGCTAAAGAGCCGATTCAGGCATATGAGAGCGTTAAACTTGTTCCGGAAGATATGCAAAGCTCCTATTACTATATGCTGAATCTTAATACCCCTCTTGAAGGCGGAGAATATCTGATTGAAATAGATAACGTTGATGCGGAATGGGCAATCAGAACATATCTTTTCCAGCCTTCTAAATACCGTCATTTTCTCGCTTATATAGACGGAGAAGAATACAACAACACCCTTCAGTGGCAGCTTATGTTTGAGGACGGAAACGACTGGTGGGATGAGGTCATGCTCAAGTCTGAAAACGACAGTGCGGAATCTTCCTCTGATGCAGTATCTACCGACTTACCCGATGTGTCCTCCGGAGCAGATACCGAGGCACCCGATACCTCAGCCGAAATAACGGCGAATAATAATACATCGGATACCGAAGAAAATACCGCTGTAACGGATACCGAAAAGCCCGACGACAGTGAAGATAAAGGCGGTCTCGATATCGGTCTGATTATCGGAATTATTGCTGTTGTCGTTGTAGCGGCTGTTGTTGTCGCTGTCATTGTTATAAACAAACGTAAAAATAAAAAATAAATATTATATAAGGAGATAAAAAATGAAAAGAGTATTTGCTGTTCTTCTCTCTGGAATCATGCTTGTTAGTATGCTGGCGATTTCCGCATTCGCGGACGCTAGCAATATGTGGGGAGATTCCTTAAGTCCCGAAGAGTTCTTTGACGGAAATGGCAGAGGAAACGATTCGGTAGCAGTTCGTATCGTTGTAATAGGCTCCGGCAAGCTGAATAAGGTTAATTTCCATCTTCCCTGTGGAAGTGACGATGGAGCTGCCAGCTGCGACTTCTCTGTTTACAGATGGGCGTACAATTACGATTATACCGTTAGCCAAGAGCCTATTTGCAAGATAAAAATTGAACCCGGTGATAATTCTTGGATGTGGTGGACTAAAGGAGTAGAACTGCCTGACGGCGGCGTCTCCGCCGGAGAATACCTCTTAGTTATGGATAATTTCCAAAATTGCGCGTGGGCTATCAGAAATAACTATTATGGTGCTAAAGCCGGCGTCAAGCTTTATGAAAACGGTCAGCCCAAGGACGGGCGCAGCATTGGCTGGCAGTTTGTTTTTGATGACGATACCTGGTATAATGTCGATGCGGTCTTTCATGATGAAGCATCTCCCACAGAAGCTCCTAAACCTACCGCTCCTGCAAGCAGCGACGATAATCAAGGCTCAACAGATACAGCCGATATATTCTTTACCGCTTCCATTGCGGTGACTGTGATTGCTCTTGCCGGCGTTTGCATTTATACCGGAAAGAAGAAAAATTGAAGGCAAAATACCGCACAATGATTGTTGTGTAGTTGTGCTGCCAGATTTTTCGTCAGACGATACGAATTGAGAAGGCAAGAGGGACTTCTCTGCCGACGAAATTTGTGAAGTATGACGGAAAATGGAAAAGCAGATACGTCTTCAAGGCACAAGCCGTGCACCCGGTGGTGTTGCCTGAATAATATCCGGCGGCAGGGTTTGGAACTGAGCATAGATTGGCAGACTGTGAAATACCTTGTATAATCAAAACAGAAACCAAGATCGATTCGGTAATTTGATCTTGGTTTTTTGTTATTTATCCCATTAACCGTCGGGCAAGTACCGAGGGAATCAAAAGTGATAAAAATCCCGCTTTAGATTTACAAATAAAGATGGTCTGCCCCCGAACAATAAAAATACCGAAGGAAGAATCAAGTACAGCATGTCATTTTTCCGAAGACGGATCCGTTTCATCACGGAATGGAAAAACAGAAAAGTGTCGTGAATATCGGGTATTACATAGGTCAGCGATCCACATCCTCTTTGTCCTTCATGGTAGGTATTTTTATTCCTATTATAACTCTTGTTCGCTCAATTTGAATAATCGGAAGATTAAGAAGATCACCAATAGAATAAGGTTTGACGAAAATAAGAAAAAAAGCAAGTATAATCTGTTTAATAATCCATGAAATAGATTGGAGAAAGTGAAACAAATTCGATGAACAATGAATTGTTGGGCTTATCCTCTTGAAATTTGTCACAGAATAGAATATAATATAATTGTGAAAAAATACAAGTTTATTTCTGAGGTGGGAAATGGCTGCAAGCTATAAGAAATTGTTCAAATTACTCATTGACCGCGAAATGAAGAGCAAGGAACTTGCCATCAAAGCGGGAATCAGTCAGGCAACACTTGCAAAAATGAAAAAAGATGGCGCAACCGTTTCCAGTGATGTGCTTGTGAAAATCTGCACCGCGCTCGGTTGCACGCTGGATGATATTGTGGAGATAGTACCGGATCATTCAAGTAACGGATAATGCACAGATAAAAGGAGTATTTCCTATGAGAGATAGTACCCATCGTGATCGAGTTCTGATGAGGATTATGTTTGTCTGCCACGGCAACATCTGCCGCAGTCCGATGGCGGAGTTTATCTTCAAAGATATGGTAAAAAAGCGAGGTATGACGAATTATTTTAAAGTTTCCTCTTCCGCTACAAGCACGGAAGAGATCTGGAACGGTATCGGAAATCCGGTCTACCCGCCAGCAAAGGATGAGCTTGCAAAGCACGGACTCACCTGCGGCGGCAAGCGCGCGGTGCAACTGCAGAAGAGTGATTATGACAAATACGACCTGTTCATCGGCATGGACAGCGCAAACATTCGCAATATGCTCCGAATTTTCGGTGGTGATCCTGACGGGAAGGTGCATAAACTGATGGGCTACACCGACCGCGACGGAGATGTTGCCGACCCGTGGTATTCCGATCGCTTTGACGTGGCGTATCGGGATATTTTTGACGGCTGCACAGCGCTTCTTGATGCCGTTCTAAAGCAGGATAAATAATGAAATGAGGCGATTTTATGACCGAAGTAGTAGCGGCTCTCATCTGGGAGGACGTTAAATTTATGATCTGCCAACGCCCGGCACACAAGGCAAGAGGACTCCTTTGGGAATTCGTCGGCGGCAAGGTCGAGCCCGGTGAAACGAAAGAACAGGCGCTTATTCGAGAGTGCCAGGAGGAGCTTGCCGTTACCCTTTCCGTTGGTGACGTGTTTATGGACGTCGTCCACGAATATCCCGATATCACGGTACATCTGACGCTGTTCAACGCAACCATAGCCGAAGGCATACCGCAGAAGCTGGAGCATAACGATATCAAATGGATCACGCAAAGCGAGATTCCTAACTACGAGTTCTGTCCAGCGGATGAAGAAATACTTGCGAAAATCCAAGAGAAACATGGCGATTGCGCCGTTTGGTATAGAAACAAAAAAGGTGACAAGATTTGGTGGAAGGACACCTCTAACCGTTGTGGCGAATGGGTATTCAGCTTTGACAAGATAACTGAATTTAATATGTTCGCGGACTATCCAAACATGCTCACCGCGGAGCAAAAGGCTATTTTTGATAAGGAAAATCCGTATTGGAAAAAGTATTTTGAAGATAGACAGTAAACGAGGTGTACCTATGATTATTGAGCTTGCTCAAAACAAAGACAAGCATAGGATTGCTGAACTCGACCGCCACATACCGCCTTCGCGCCTCGGCGAATGCATTTGTAATGGATTGATATACGTCCTCAAGGACGATTCAGTAAAAAACGAAGGACAGAACAACCGTTTGAAGGCTCCTGTCGTCGGTGTTTTGCGGTATAGCCTGTTCTGGCAGACCATCCCGTTCCTTGATCTTCTGTACATAGATGAGACATATCGCAACCAAGGCTTCGGCACGCTGATGATGCACGAATGGGAAAAAGCGATGGCGGCTTGTAGGTATGAATATTTAATGACAAGCACGCAAGCCGACGAGCAAGCGTGGCGATTCTACGAGAAGCTCGGATTCCGAAAGGTCGGCGGATTCTTTCTGCCTGAACAGGAAGCTGAAGAATGGATGTATCTCAAACGGTTAGCGCCATCGGAATGAATGGAACCGCGAATGAGGTTTAAATGGATTGTAAAAAATCAAATAAATAAGGAGAGATTATTATGCGTAAGAATTTCGGAGTAAGAACCTGGCTTTATCCCATGCCCGTGCTGATCGTCGGTACGTATGATGAAAACAACACGCCCAATGCTATGAATGCAGCTTGGGGCGGTATTTATGATACCAGTCAGGTCATGGTCTGCCTTGCAGATGACCACAAAACCACTGAGAACATAAAGAAAACAGGCGCATTCACTGTAAGCTTTGCGACAGCAAATACGGTCGTACCCTGCGATTATGTCGGTATCGTTTCGGCAAACGACGTTTCCGATAAGTTTGCGCGTGCAGGATTTCACGCCATCAAGAGCGAGTACGTTAACGCTCCAATTATCGAGGAGTTGCCCATGACGGTGGAATGCAGACTCATAAAGTTCAACGAGGATGGAATCTGCATTGGAGATATCGTCAATGTCTCTGCTGACGAGAGTATTCTCGACGAAAACGGCAAGGTTGATGCGAAAAAGCTTAATCCGATTATTTACGACAGCGTAACACATGCCTACTGGAATTTCGGTGAAAAGGTTGGACAGGCATTCTCGGATGGAAAAAGATTAAGGTAATACCGCTCAATGATTGTTACGCAGATGTGCCGCCGGATTTTTCGTCAGACGACACAAATTGAGGAGACAAGGTATTATCCTCCTCATGCCTGCGGCAAATCGAGGAGATATTGTTACGTGCTTATATGACGATAGCAAGACAACGTTTCAGAGAAGGACAAGATTTTCTCATGTCTGAAAACGACAATACGAGTCGATCCCCATCTTCGGCGAAGATAGAGCAAAGCTTTAGATTCAGGGAGTGGCAACCATGGTAATGAAGAAGCTGTTATAATAGTCCAATTAACACAACGAAGCATAGAGGAGAGTAGTGTGAATCAACGAATAGCGGGAAAGTGGTATAAGGAAGAGATGGGTGAAACCATCAATATTTTTGATGAGAACCCACCGAGAATGAAAATGTCATTTTCATCTTCAGGACATTACAATTTTGAACCGAATTGCGTTTATGAGAATGGGGACGATTTGTGTTTTGAAATCAACGATGAGCATTATCGAATGGTATATCATATACATTATGATAACGGCAGACTTTGCGGATATTATACCCAATTCGGCAAGAAAACGGTTGTGGAGTATGAGCGTATTTCCGAAGTTCCTGAGGATGCGGAATACCGGTATTTTCCAACGGATATATTCGTACCAAAAACCGAAAAAACAAGGCTGGCAATTCTCCGCGAATATGCGGACTATCAGCCGAGTGACGAAAAAATCGGGGAGTCATCATATGAGCTTTACGCAAAAAGAGCCGATATTTTGAAAAAATATGATTTTGATTCGTATTTTCTGGGAGTTCCATCCGACAGCGATGAGATTGCTTTTGCTGCGCTTGCTTTTGTTTGTGACCATTTTGGGCATGATGGTTGCAGTGGACTCGGAAAGAATAGAACCATTGAGGGACAGATACATTTCTGCGAAGAGCATAATGGAAAGGTGAATTGCCGTGGCTTGGCGATTTTGCTCGCGTCGGTTTTGAGAATAAAAGGCATAAAAGCAAGACATATTACCTGTATGCCGTATGAGGAACCGTTTGAAGACTGTCATGTTGTAGTGGACTGTGAACTTCCATCGGGTGAAAGAATTATGCTTGACCCGACAAGCCGACTATATTATGTAGATAAATATGGAAAATATGTTTCGCTGGAACGTTTGCGAAAAATGCTTATCGACGGAGAAGAATTGTTTCCGAATAAGGACGCTTCCTATAATGGCGGTCCATTTGATGCAGAATACAATCGGAATTATATGACGAAAAACACGTTTCGCTTTTTCAGAGGTTTCACATTCTCGGATGGAACCGATGAACATTTAATCGATCTGATTCCCCAACTGTATGTGAAAAATCAGATTAAAGGTAGAACTTTTACGACGGACGAAAATGAATTTTGGAAGATGTAAAAGATATTGTATAGCAGATGTGTAGCAAAATGTCATAAACCGCTGGTGAAATACAAAAAGAACTTATTTGTTGATCGAAGCTGAAGCGAAAGGACTTGCCGACGGTATAAGCATTGTCATACTGATTTCCGTCAACGAAAACGGCTGCCCCCATATCTGCGTGATTCGAAATACAAGAACAAGGACTTCTTAGCATTTATTTCGTACCCTCCAAGCGCTCAAAACTGAGCGACAAGGTTACGCATTTTTTGAGAATAACTCAAAGGCGAGCGCTTGCTGTTTTTGTGACGGTGGCAGAGTAACGCTGACTGGAAATGTATTATTCGTCACTGATTGTGAAAACGTCGAAGAGTATTTGGAACGAAAAAGAGCGCCTGCAGAGATATCGACGATCCGAATTTCTGCCTTATGAAGTTCCATACCATCGAGGCAGCCTTATGAATCGGCGGGAATTTCAGAGCCTGAAAGTACAGGAATGAGGTGAGCAAGCAAACGATAGATTTCCGATTGCCTGTTGCCCGGCTTGCAACCGGACGATCGTATATTCGGAATATCCGAAAGAAAAGCTCGGCACGGTTGTTCAGGTAGTTAATGAAAAACTATCACGGCAGAACGGTACTGTATACCAAATGTAAGGTCTGCTGGCTATTGTCAAGAAATTTACGGTGAAGCAAGGATATGTTTCGTCTCTAATTATATCAACCGTCAAATGAAAGGAAAAGTTATGGAACTGTCTGCATTTTTCAAAAGTGTGATCGATCAGGACCGCGCGCCTGTTGTGTTGTGCGACCTTGAACACCCCATCATTTATATGAACCCCGCTGCCATCGGTAGATATGCTAAACTCGGTGGAGAGAAACTCATCGGGCAAAATTTGCTTACCTGCCACAATCTGCGTTCACAGGAGATGATTCAAAAGACGGTGGCTTGGTTTCAGGGAAACGCTGAACATAACATTGTCTATGAATTTCACAATGAAAAAGACAACAGCGATTTATACACGGTTGCTTTGCGCGACACGGATGGTACGTTGATCGGCTATTACGAGAAGCATGAGTGCCGTACTCCCGAAACCGTAAAACCGTTCGATTTCGGGAACGGCTGAGTATTTACACAACCTAAAGCGAGCTATCCTACCGGCTGTAAAAACGGGCGCCGTAGAGAGGAGAAAAAATGGTTAGAAGCCGAATTACAGCGAAGCATTGCTCGAAAAGAATACGTGGTAGAGCTACGAAACGTCTTTCTGATATGGGGAGCGTAGAACGAAATCACAGCTATTTTTTTGCCGCCATACGCAAGTTTATGGCAATGGACAAGCTGACCGCTCCGTTGTTCCGTGATCTCATAGACCATATAACCATTTATAAAACAGGAGGTGCAGACAAGAATCGTAGTCAGTGCGTTATGATTCATTACGGTTTCATTGTGCTTTGAATTTTCCAAAGAACGATTCCTATTATACAGGCTAAAATATATCGCCATAACCGACTAAAAGCAAAAGAGCAGGCACAAAGGCCTGCTTCTACATAAACAAAAATCGAGTGTCCATAACTTAAATCCGTTATGAACACTCGATATGGTCTGAGTGACAAGACTTGAACTTGCGGCCTCTACCACCCCAACGGACTTTTGCACCAAGTTTTTAGCCGTTATCATTCCCTTTTTCGAGATATCGTTCTGTATTTACGCTTTTTGACGCCCTTTTGACGATTATCGTGCTACCCTTCCCTTGTACATGCGGTGCATAATCATACCCACTATGCACCAACACTATGCACCAAAATCCTATGCATTGTACTAAACGGGGGCCTTCGATACTTTTATCTTAACTCTGACGCGATCATTTGTCAAGTGCTTTTTTGAAAAAAGGTGATTTTTATAAAAAGAGAGGGAGTCCCCATTAGGAACTCCCTCGGTCGCAGGCCTCACAGGTTTCTACAACGCGATCACTAAAAATAGTATACACCTAAATCAAGTAAAAATCAATCGTTTTATTGATTTCTGTCAAGCTCTTTTGACGGAAGCCTTTTTGCCACGGAAGGCAATACCAATTTTGATGATATTAGATATGCTTTGCGTTCTCATTTGAGTATCGTATTTTTGGGTATCGATCTGATTAAGAGCCTCTTCTGCAAGTACCTCTAAATCTTCCGTGTCAGTTTTTGCGTGCTTGAATTCGAAGATAAAGCCCGGTACGGATTTGATTTTAGGCATCAATTGTACATCGAAGCGACCGTATCCCGATTCACCATTGGATCTAACGAAATAACGGTTACTGAGTATAGCGCACAATCCAAGGATCATTCCGTGATAGAAGCCCTCGCTGCCGGCATCAAAGAAGGATATCGTCTCAAGCATAAAATCTTCAATGGTTTTTTGAAGCTTAGCCGTATCCTGTGTAAAGATAGCTTGTTGAATGGCGATAGCAACGCTATTATAATCGTGCTTATTCAAAACCTCTTTTTCGTAAACAAGGGCAATCTCCTTGTTGGGAATGGATACGTCGTACATGTTGCTAACGTTTCCCGGAGGATAGGCCTTCGACACCTTCAAGTAGCCGGCAATCAACAAAAAACTATAGATGCTGTAAGGATTTTTTTGCACCTCAGGATAGATAACATTTGTGTCAATGTATGTTGTTACCGTCTCGTTATTCAGAAGCCTGTGGAGGTTTTCAATCACATCCGGTGCGGCAGAGCCTATAATTTCTCCGATAATATCGTTGCTGCCCGTGGATTGCCAAAACGCCTTGGCCTCACACTTATCTGCGATATAATTGATTACCGACCAAGGATTGAATATCTCGGTTTCACCAAAAAGGTAGCCATCGTACCAATCACAAACCTCATCATATTTGTCCGATGCCTCATAATACGCAAGAAGTTGCTTGATCTCGTCCTTGGTAAATCCGAAAAAGTTGCTATAATCCTTATCCAAGATAGAGCAGATTTTTATATTATTGAGTCCGCTGAAAATGCTTTCCTTAGCAACGCGGAGGATTCCTGTCAGGAATCCGTATGCCAAGTGAGAGCCGTCCTTAAGCCCTCCCGAGAAGAACCCGCGCATAAACCCGATGATAGGATCATAAAAGCCGCAGGTATGACCTTGCTGTATGGGGGTATCGTATTCGTCGATAATGATAATCGCTTTTTCCTTATAATGCTTATTCAGCATAATAGAGAGATACTGTAGCGACATCTGATAATCAATCTCGTTCGCCTCACCTCGGGCAAACTTCACATAAAGCTCTTTCTCATAGACACTAAGCTGTTCACTCGTCTCAAGCTCCTCGTGGCGAATGAACTCAAGCGTGATCAGCTTGCCGATCTTATCAAGCGTCGTCTCCCAAGTATCGCATTTAACATCCTTGAAGGATAAGAAGATAACAGGATATTTACCTTGATACGCGGTATATTCCTCGCCGCATTGCCATATCAGTTTGTCCTTAAAATATACGGAATTGTCCTCCTCAGTCTTCTCAAAAAAGACTCGAAGCATATCCATATTCAAGGTTTTTCCGAAACGGCGCGGACGCGTAAATAACGTAACCTCGGATTTGTTATCCATAAAATCCCTAATTAGGAGTGTCTTATCTACATAGTAATAATCGCTCGTTGCTTTTTTAAAATCCGATACGCCGATAGGAAGCGGCATCTTTTTCTTCCTGGACAATACAGCCGCAGTTTTAGAAGCTGAAGAAGGACACACAGCATTACGCGGAATCACCCACAACTTACCTTGCTTTTTTGCTCCTTCAATATCGCCGCTTTTACACATCTGTTGTATTCTTCTGACGGTAATTCTCCAAAGCTCATGCGCTTCGTTACAAGTCATATAGTCCATTATGAAACCTCCCAAACGAAAATCCCACCCCAATTATACCACAGAAAACGAAATTCGTCAACAAGCATTTCGCCAAATCGGTCGCAAATTTCGTTATAGTTTCGTCAGCTTTCGTTATCAAGCGAAATCGCGCAATAAAATGCGACTAATTCATCGTTGCATGATAGATTAGTCGCAAGCGTGAATTCACATAAAATATCCTTAATCACAAAATTCCATCGAAAATGGAACAAATAATCACAGAATTCCGTTTGACTATTCCCGAATCTTCCTCTCAAACTCCTCGATCCTCACCTTCCCTTTCAGCGCTTCATCCCGATAGGAAACCGCCCATACCGACCAAGTCAGAAACTCGGACTTGGTCATTTTCTTTTTGAGCAGACGGGCGTAATGGGCCTTGTAGGCACGGTTGTAGGCGAGCCATACAGGATCGCTCTTGCACTTCTCCTCATACTTTTTGTGAGCGCCGATGTCACGACAGGTCTTGCCGTTGGTTCCCTTCACCACACGCTCGCAGAAATCGTAATAACGTCCCGAGGTTAAAAGAAAGTATTTGCCACAATGTCGCACCGCTTGGGAAGATAGCCGCTTCGCAGGCCGCGGAAGAAATCAAAGTACAGAAAGGCCGATAGGCTGTTGAAGGTGTAGACATCGCACCATACCGATTTGCTGCCGATCTTGACAGTCTTACATACCATCGACATTGTCCCCGAGGGCTTGATCACGTTTCTGCCGCCGCGCTCCGAGAGATATTGTTCATAGAGAACGGCGATCTCAATGAACAATATC
>OJNI01001845.1_pt1 | contig 11734 bp, 5 predicted proteins | sample 1597441 | NCBI WGS metagenome assembly OJNI01 (sample SAMEA2452131, study PRJEB22498) | human gut metagenome | reverse complement strand
AACTGCTCCGTAACCGTCATGCGGGCACCTCGTGCGTCCTCACCCAGACGAACGACGAGGCGGTCATCCTGACCGGACTTCTGCGCAAGGAGGGCGTCCCGTGCAAACTGATCCAGTCGATGGACGGCTTCCGCTTCTGGAACCTCTCCGAGATGCGATACTTCCTCCGATACCTGGACAAACGGGTGACGACACCCGTGATTCCGGGCGAGCTCTGGGAGGAGGCAAAGCGCGCCACGAGTAAGACCTACGCGCGGAGTCAGAATATGGATCTTGTGAAGCGCTGCTTCGAACAGTTCGAGCAACTCAACCAAACGAAATACATCAGCGATTTCAAAGAGTTCGTCTTCGAATCGTCGATGGAGGATTTCTGCGATGTCTCGGGCTCCGAGGTGGTGGTATCAACCATCCACAAAGCCAAAGGGCGCGAGTTCGACGACGTCTACATGCTCCTGACTGACAACTACACCAAGAATGCGGAGCTGAAACGCCGCTACTACGTGGGAATCACCCGTGCCAAGAACCGTTTGTTCATTCATACCAACGGACACTGCTTTGACCGTCTGACGGCCGACCGCCACGACTGCGACGATCGGAGCTATACCCTGCCCGAAGAGATCGTCCTGCAACTCTCCCATCGAGATGTCTATCTGGAGTTTTTCAAGGGAATCAAACGCGAAGTGCTGGCACTGCAGAGCGGCGATCGGCTGCAATACCGCGACTTCACGCTCTATACCGAGAAGACGGACCTCCCCGTAGCCAAACTCTCAGCCCGGATGCAGAAAACGCTCACCGATTGGTTTGCAAAAGGTTATCGGGTCAAATCCACAACTGTCAGCTTCATTGTGGCCTGGAAATCCAAGGATGCCCCAAAGGAAGAACCAGAGACGGCTGTCCTGCTGGCCGACCTTACCCTCACACTCTGACTGAAGATCCAACAAAAAGTCGAGTTCTAAAATGTAGTTTTGCCTTTCCCCCCTTTGCTTAAAAGAAGACGATGAAGTGATCGTTAGATCTTAGTTCTTTTATGAAAATAGAGATAAACTCTTGAAGTTTTCAGATTTGGATTAATCTTGGCAATTAACATATTACGATACACTATCAAAAAAATAGCTCTGTCTTTTTTACTTCTGACAGCAAAAACTCATAGTATCCCCTAACAATATCACGAATATTGCTCTCTTTTGTATAAGAATCATCAAAGACAAGATAGCATATCATTTTATATCATAAATATAATCAAAACCTTATAAAGCATTACTATTCAATGAATTAATTTGATAATTTTGTCAAATTATTTTTCTGAAAGGGATGAGGTAAGGACACAAAAAATGGCGACCGAGTGGGGCGCCATTGAATACTTGTTCAGATAAAATAGTTATATATTTTCTTTCATCCAACATAAAAGATCATTATCTATCCTGTAAGTCGCCCATGCCGAATCAGTTATATTTATGACAACTATTTTACCTTTATTTTCAATTACTTCAGATAATTCATCGCGGACTTTACGAGATGATTTATTTGTTTTTATTATCCACGCACGATTAAATAATTTTACCCAATCGGGATAGCGCTTTAGCTTACTACTAATTTTAGAGTAAGATTCTACTGCGTCGTCTAATGCATATGTAACGAATAAGGTATTCATTCTTTAGTTGCTTTGAAATAATATCCTACAATAAATCCAAGAGGGCCAGACAAAATACCAGATACCGTAACAAGCATATCTTTGTATTCATCCACTTTGAAACAATTACAAGCTCCAATAATGAATACTATGCCTATTACGATAAAGAAGGCCCAAACATAAATTTGAGCGATCTTACTCCGAGTGTTTTCTTTTTGATCTGAACTCCCTTTTATTTGTTCCTTTATTTCTGGACGATCATTTTCTGGCATATTTTCGTAAATTTGATTTTATGCAAAAATAAAAAAAATTACAGAAGATAATCATTTGAACAATAACAATTTTTACGCCAGAGTATGTATTGCTATTCCGAGAATAGAATTTAAGATTGTGGCAGAAAGTATATAATTGGGATTTTATTTTGATATGTGTATTTATACACAAGGTTTAACACCAGATAAATCCAACTTCATTGGATTTATCTATTTTGGTATATTAAATATATTGGGAATACGAATAGTACAAGAAGACGAAAGCGCAGGCTAACATTTAAGCGGTCATCATTTACAGTAATAGTTAACTTTTCAAACAGAGCCCCAAAATAAAGCGTCGAAAGACTCTTTTTCGCTGACATGTTGGGATCTGCATAACAACATATAGCTTCAGTTAATAGTTTTGTACCATTAAAAATATGAATTTAAAGAAGTATATTTTTAAGAAAGACTGTACGATTCCCGTTATGGACCGTATCGCCATCGACGGAGACAAACCCGCATAGTTCAGCTGCAAAATGACGGTCGCTTCGGCACATTGGAATACAACATATGACAGGTCGGAGCTTTACTGCAGAGGAGACGAACAAGTTAACCGACTACATTCGTGTAAGAATCTACAACCACTTCCACAAAGTAGAGGATTGAGATGATGTCGTTATGGTGGAGAAAATTAAAAACGACTTTTAAGTCTGGAATACCGCCACGAAACACAAATGAAAGATTCCGAGCAGATCAACAGTTATTTCGACAAGTTAGCATAAGCCGGAATACGTACAAAATCGACTCAGCAAAAGTACCTGACCGTTTATAACCTCTTGAAACGGGTTCTCAAGACGCGAGATTATGAGAGCAACATTGTATGGAAAGAGACAACCCCGTGCATTTATTAATAAATTCGACTGTATAACCTCTCTGATGACAACATCCGCACGTATTTCGACGACCATGAGTGAATATCATATCTCCCATCAAAAAAAATAGTCTTGCCGAGGTGCAGTTCGATATTCCCACAATAATTTAAAAATACAAAGGGATAGGTGAAGGCAGTAAGATATTCCACGTATCCAAGCACCGAATGGTTCTCTAAACCATCAAAAATGATTATGAAATTCGCGGCATAAATAAGGATGTTACATGGCACCAGGCGCGGCACACGATGTTACAATTGCCTGCCAGCCGAACAACGTACTGATTAAAATGTGCTGCTCAATTTTTAGGATACAAGCACATCTGCACGATGCAGACTTATGCCGAGATCTCGAAAGAGAATGACAAAAAAGACAAGACTGAATTCGTCACACAATTGAAATCCATCATAGCATTTGCATGAGTAGCAATTTAATCGACACAATATTAATTTCAAATAAGGATGATATGAAAATAAACACAAGAAAGATAGAAGGATAAGCAATCTGCAAAATAGGCTACGAAGTATGGGAGACGCTGCCATAACTCGTCAAATTATTCAGCACGACAGCCAAAACGATCTATGCAGAAATTAAGACCACCCTTAAAAACGTCTTGAACGACTACGACAACTGCAAATATATCTGCCTGGATAGCAATAGCAGCAACTGTGCGGCCGCATATAACATCTTGGTCGTCATAACTCTCGCATTCTGACTAAACACCTGGCTTAAGTCGGTTTTTCATAAAGTAGCCGGTAAAGACCGCCCCCAACACGAGACACTTCCGATTGTCCATTCTGGATAAGAACAAGTCTCTAAATTGATCCAAACGAACAAGGAAACTGACAAACACATAGGCTCAGTTTTATTTTCGACCAATTGCATTGCGGTAGTTTTCCGCAATTATCTTCTCAATGTCCATTTCACAAGGAAAAGCTCCTATACCTTTGATATGTTGGATGTAATAGTTAATTTTGTAAGAACTATAAGTGCTGTATAATTTTATGATTGGTTTCAACTTGGATTTCGATGCGTTTGTTCGTTCGTTTGTTCAGAATCGAGATACTTCTTTTGCATTTTTGTTAGGAGCTGGAGCGTCGATTACTTCGGGAATACCATCCGCCGATGATTGTATCTGGGATTGGAAGAGAATGATTTATTGTTCTTCCCAGTCATCCATTCCTCCATTCATCGATCCCAAATCCGATCTTTGTAAAAATATCATCCAGAAATGGATTGATAATCAAGGAGGGTTCCCGTCTATTGGAGATCCTAATGAATATACCTTCTATGCAGAAAAAGCTTTACCTATTGAGGGTGATAGAGTGAAATATTTTGAGCATTTAGCTCAAAGTAAGCAGCCATACATTGGATATAAGCTTTTATGTCTTCTGAACAAATACGGCATTGTCAAATCTGTGTGGTCAACCAACTTCGATGGCTTGGTCGAACGTGCTGCCCAACAAGCCAATATTACGCCTATTTGCATAAATCTAAATTGTGCTGAACGAATATATCGGACAGAAAGTACCAGTGAATTATTATACATTGCCTTACATGGAGATTATAAATATACGTCATTAAAAAATACTTCTAAAGAGTTGGATAGCCAACATCCGATTTTTGTGGCAGCATTAAAACGATATTTTAATGATAAGAATCTCATAGTAATCGGTTACAGTGGTCGTGATAAATCCCTAATGTCAGCATTAACTGAAGCTTTCTCTGAAAGAGGCTCTGGACGGATATACTGGTGTGGCTATGGTTCCCACATCTCCCCCGAGGTGGAATCTCTTTTGAGAACAGCAAGAGAAGCGAACAGGGATGCATATTACATTGATACTGATGGATTTGACAAGACAATGCTTTCTCTTGTCATCAATTGTTTTCAAGCTGATATAGAGAAGAAGAAAGAAATCATGTCTATATTGGAGAGTGTTCCCGAGGATAATAACACGTCTCCATTTTCAATTCATATAACGAAAACGGACAAATACTTGAAAAGTAATTTGTACCCCATAATTTTCCCAAAAGAATTATTTCAATTTGAGATTGAATATCATGACGGTGAAAAACCTTGGGACTTTTTAAGGGAGATTACTAAAGACCAAAATATTATAGCTGTTCCATACAAGAAAAAAGTATATGCTTTCTCCACAGGCTCAGCTATTAACAATGTATTTGGCTCCCGACTAAAAAGTGATATTGAGCGGATTCCCGTTTCAATGGACGATATAGAGCGAAAAAGCAGTTATAGAGAACTGTTTTTAAGAGCAACGCTCCAAAGTATTGCGATAATTCGAGGTCTCAATGTCGATATTAGGCACAATATACTTTGGCGTTCCGATATTTTTAGAAATGACAATGGCACCTTGGTACATGAAGCTATAGAATGTTCACTTGTTTTTGTGCCACAGCAAAAATATGCTCTGCTTGCTTTGCGACCTACAATATATGTAGAGAATTCTCATAGGGTATCAAAAGAGAAAAAGCAAGAATATACGCGAATTTATCTGGATAAAATGTGGAACAAAGCATATAGCAATAAACTTGCCCAATGGGAAAATATTATATTCGGCGGAACTCGTTTATCTTTTGAGGTTCCTCAAAATTCCGGGAGTGGGTTTAAATTTCTAATAGGCCAGAACTGCGGATTCTCCGAAATACAATATCAAGACACTACCGAACACGGATATTCATCAAAATCGTACGATAACAAAAGAACCATCTATCGAGGACTTCAGATCAAAGAACCGAAATTAGAGTTTGTAAATACATTTGCAGACAGACCTTTTTTAGATTCAAACCCTATGAGAGGGCTGTCAAATCACAGACCTTATGATTCTTGGCAGAAAGACGTTCTACTACAGAATGTTAGAGTGGGTGTAATATGCCCCAATACACATTCCGATAGATTTCACTCTTTTTTACAACAGTTAAACACGACCATTCAAGCGAACGATGATTCGGATTACATTCAGCCATATACTGGATTTCATAGTATATATAAAACATTGTTGGAGATTCCCGATAACGGCACTGATAAATGGATAAATATAGAAGACACTCCAAAAGACACAATATCTCTTGCTCAATCAATATGTCATAAAGCTGGTTGTTTAGCTGATAAATATCCCGGAATTGTGGTTGTAATTTACATTCCCACAGCATGGAGTCAACACAAACAATTCAAGCATGATGGAGAATCGTTTGATTTACACAATTTTATAAAGGCCTATGCAGCTCAACGCAGCTTTACAACTCAGATCATAGAAGAAAAAACTTTGAATGACCCAATGGTATGCGAAATCTGCTGGTGGCTGTCATTAGCTCTATTTGTTAAGGCGATGCGTACCCCTTGGGCATTAGCTAATCTCGATTCAGATACGGCATATGCAGGTATAGGTTATAGTGTCAAAACAAATAGCAAAGGGAAAGTGGACATCGTTTTGGGTTGTAGCCATATATACAATGCGAAGGGGCAGGGGTTAAGATATAAATTATCAAAAGTAGAACAACCTCAATTCGACAGAAAAAAGAATCCACATTTAACCTATGAAGAAGCATTTAAGTTTGGAATAACCATACGTGAATTATTTGTTAAATCTATGGATAGGTTACCCCGTCGAGTTGTTATTCACAAACGAACTCCGTTTCAAAAAGACGAAATTGAAGGTATTACGCACGCATTAACGCAGGCTGGTATTAAGGATATCGATTTAATAACTATCAATTACGAATACAACGCCAAATTTATTGCTCAAAAGGTCTATAATGACAATATTTCAGACGATTCATATCCAGTATCGAGAGGTACCTGCATAAAATTGTCATCCAGGAATGCCTTACTATGGACACATGGCGTTGTGCCATCAATTAGAGAAAGAAGACGTTACTATCCCGGAGGAAGATGTATTCCTGCACCTTTGAAAATAACTAAATATTATGGGAAAGGAGATCTTCCTACTATTGCTGCAGAGATTATAGGATTTACAAAAATGAATTGGAATTCGTTTAACTTATATACAAAATTACCGGCAACGATTGATACATCTAATACGTTAGCTCAAGTCGGGAACTTATTGCATCAATATAATGGAGCGACTTATGATTATCGATATTTTATTTAACGATGATTATATCTGTACTCTTAAAGTTATTATTCACTTATTATCAAGTTAGGAACTTCATTAACTATGAGGGGGGGGGAAGCGTTGCCACAGAATTATTCGTTTTTACTATCAGATGCAAACGCAAGTTCGACGGATTTTCTGCTCAACAATCCAACGTCGTGACCAACTAATGTTGAACGTTTTTCACAACCGACCTATACTCGGCACTACTCTAATTGTCTTTCTGTATCGGATGCGCTTCTGAGTTGAATTGGACTAACAAGGAAACGAGCAAGCTTCAGCACTAGTCCATTCTGTTTTCAAAAGATTGCCTTGCGGTAGTTATCCGTCAGAAGCTTTTCAATATCGAATCCCCAATAGAGGACTGCCATCGAACACAATATAAGGTATCTTGCTCTCAATACGATATTCCTATAAAATTCGTCGGCTTACTTTCAACAGTGAGACCATCTCTTTGTCTGTGAAACAAAAAGCAATGGATATGGAAATCTTCACGATGGGAAGTTCTGCCGATAAGGAATAAGAGGAGTGGCAGCATGTGGTTATGCTACAATAAAGTCAGTCCCGGCTGAGTTTCAATCGCCGTACGCTCTAACGTCTTCGGAATGGCACGCGTATTCGTATTACGATTTTCAAAATACAAGCCTCTATCATTTTTCAAAAAAGTCGGGTCCCGAAAATCGGAACCCGACTACCCTATCCACAGAGTGTGACGGCTACTTCTTCTTGCGATACCCGCACTTCGGACATACACCCTCCTCGTTGAATGCAACGCCGCACAGCGGGCAACGATCGATGTCGTTCTTGGTCACGAACTCCGCCGAGGCCGCATTCACACCACTCGTGAAGGTGATCTTGGCGATATTGAGCTTATCCTTCAGCAGGTCGTAGACAATCTTGATCATCCCCTCAACCGTCAGCGTCTCCTTCGTGACTACCAGACGGCAATCGGGATAGGCCGTGGCCAACTCCGTCTTGAAGGCCAGGCCCTTCTGTAAACTTTCTCTTTTTAGGACAGACTTCAATTAGGCAATAAATATAATTCTTTTTGTTATTCCAATTGCATGTATAGTTCGGTGATTGGTTTCAGATAGGACACCTCAAGCGTAAGCTGTATAAATGTGCAAGGCCGCCCTATGGACGCTTGTCTTGGCCTTGCTCAACTCGGAAGCTGAGCTAAATTTGCCTTTCTGAACATCAATCATTGTTATCATATCTCTTTTGCCCTGTACTGTATATTGCCGAGACTCTCATGGGGTCTCCCATTGTTATAATAACAGGTCCTCATCCTTTGGATCCCCGTTTCACTTTTTCTATGCTTCTGAAGATGTACGCGTCAAGTATATAGCCTTTCTGTAACAGCCGTTGAATCGTTTTATGTATTCGTTCTGTGTCGGACATTTAGGCTTGGTGTAAGGAATGCTTATATTGTCCCCTTTACACCATTCCTGGAAATCCTTTGAAATGAACTCTGGGCCGTTATCGCATCTGATGTTTTTCGGCTTGCCGTTCAGCGAGATTTGCCTTTTCCAATGACTTATTCACCCTTCTTGCCTGAAAAGACATCACAACTTCCTGGGGAAACGCTACTTTATCGCTGTTATCCATTATATTCAGTACTCGGAACTTCCTTCGGCACTCCACCACAAAGGCCAGAGACCATATCGTGCGGGAGGCTGGTCCAAGGAATCATGACCCTTGCCGGAAGGCGTTTCTTCAAACGGACCCGTTTCTTGTAGTACATATTCTTGTACACTCGGTAAACTTCCCAGGGGTTGCATTCCTTTTCTTAATGCCTGAGACATTTGAAGATCTTCCAGAAACCGTCTCCTTATCGCTTCTTCCACTTCCGTGTCATCACGTTTCTCCTATAATATAGTAATACAAACGGTGAATCTCCATCAGCTTGCACGTCCGACGATGCTCAATTCGTATTCCTCTATCGTTATCTGTTTCTTTATCTCTGACTCAAGAGTTTTTCGATCACCTTCTTCAATATCCGATTATCCAATGCCAAGTCTGCGTACATCTACTTCTATTTCCAGTTCTCTTCTTCAAGCTTCTTCAATCTCCTGACCTGGCTTACAGCCATGCCTCTGTATTTCGGCTTCCAATTATACAAGGTGGCTCCAGTTACTCCGTAATCCCGCGCCAATACTTCGGCGGATACTCCGCTTTCCAGATTTTTGACGGCTTTTACCAGCTCTTGCTATGAAGACTCCTTTTCATTTGTTCCGCCCTCGAAAAGTTATCATTTTTTCTAATAAAGAACTGTACGCGTTTAGGGGTGGTCACAGAGGATACAATCTAGTAAATATTGTTATTAATAATTTCTAATTTTTGTACTTTTGTATAATTATAATTAATAATAGGATAACATGGAGACATTAAATGTAAAAATTAACAATATTAAAAATATTGTTTCAGCCAATATTGAATTTCCCTTCGACAATGGAATTTATACAATTGTTGGAAGTAACGGTTGCGGGAAAAGCACTATAATGTTATGCTTGGCACAATTAATATCACATCAACTAGACCGTTTAACTAATAGCGATATTAAAGAAGACTCTTTTGTTGAATTTGAAATAGGAGGGGAAAAAGCTAAATGGGTAAATAGATCTGGCAAATGGATAAATGAGGGCTCTTATCTTAAATTTAATGGATTATATGAAGGCAGTTTGTTTTATGGCACCAGATTTGAAGATTCTACCAATATTGAACAAAAAATTGCTTCGGGACAAATAACAGAACAAGAGATTGTTGATGCTGATAATTATGTCAAGAGACAAATGAGTTATATACTACATGGCGATCTGACTCATTATACATCACTAAAAAGAATTAAAAATAAATTTGTAGCACAAAAATTAGCTATTAAAAATAGACCTTATTTTATAAATGTTGATGGATGTTTAGTGAGTCAATATAGAATGAGTTCTGGAGAATGTTTATTGGTTTCTCTTCTTCATTTTTTATATAATTCTATTGTAAGACGTTCCCTTCCTGCAGATCAAAAAATCCTTGTTCTTATAGATGAGTTAGAATTAGCTCTTCACCCTATTGCCGTTTTAAGATTAGTGGATTTCTTAAAAGATTTAGTAAAAGAACATCCTAATTTAGTCATTTATTTATCTACGCATTCCCCTGAGGTAATAAGAACTATACCTCCAATTGACTTATTCAAAATAAATAATAGCGAAGGGGTTATTTCCGCAGAGACAAATTGTTATCCCAGCTATCTTATTCGTGATTTATATAGTAATGTTTCGCCAGATTTTTTATTGTTGGTCGAAGATGAATTAGCTCAAATCGTTGTAAATAAAGTACTCTCAAAATATTCCTTAAGAACAACCAAACTCATTCATTGCGTTCCTGTTGGTGGTTGGGAAAATGTACTTACATTACATAGAGAGCTATATTCTAAAAAAGTTCTTGGGACTAACACAACAATTGTATCTATTTTAGACGGAGATATTGCAAAAAACTTAACCAGGGAACAAATGAAATTACCTCATTTGTTTTTACCAATACCAAGTATAGAGAAATTTTTATATAGTGTTATTAAAGAGAACAAAAATCCAAAACTAAAGCGCATAATTAATGATAAATATTTTATTGTACATTCCCTTGATGAGATCATTTCTCAATATAATAAAGGCACATTAGCTGGAAGTTCTGACAATAACAAAAATTTCTATAAAAGACTAATTCTTGAGTTAAGTAATATTGGGACAAAGGAGGCCGTATTTATATCTGGACTCTGCGACGACATTATTGATAATATAGATGTAAGTAAATTTATAGAATCACTAAAGAAGCTATTAAAATAACTGCCATGCCTATATATGATACTGTTTCTAAGCGTGTGTCTGGGGGGGGGTAATGGCAAACCAACAAAAAACGAAAAATAAGAGTAGATTTATGGACTTTGCCAAAGGAACAACTTTCCGAATTAATATGCAAACATTCGGAGCGGGAAAATGGCCTTCAGGATCTGTTGGAGATCTTGTTGGAGAGTATGATGGTCTCGGAGCGCCGGGAATATCTCCGGGAAAACTCGGCATCAGGGAATAAATGCAACGGCTTTCGTCCGGGACATAGTTACGGTCATGGCCGTACGCTGACGTTCCGGATACCCCGTGATCGCTACGGGAACTTTCATCCCCGGATCCTGGCGATCCTTCGCCATCAGGAAGACGAATGCGAACGTCTTGCCGGAACACTTTACACGAAAGGACTTACGCAGGAACAGGTCGGCGAGGTATTCCAGGATATCTATGGCGAGCACTACAGCAAGGCGAGCATTTCGCGAATGCTGGACTACCTCCGAGAAGATGTCTCGCAATGGCTCACGCGCTCTTTGGAGGCTTATTACCCGATCGTCTTCATCGATTGCGTACACATGAAGATCCACCGCAAGCGGAGCGTAGAAACAGAAGCTTTTTATGTGGTACTTGCCGTGCGTGAAGACAAGCGGCGCGAGGTGTTGGGGATCTTCAATAAGCCCACGGAAAGCGCCCTGGGCTGGGGCGAGATGCTCGCAGAGTTGCAGGAACGAGGCGTTCGGAAGATCGGCCTGGTGGGTGCCGATGGGCTGAAGGGTCTGGAGGATGTCATCAGTGCGGTCTTTCCCGGGACGCCGCTGCAACGCTGTACGACGCACCTGAAACGCAATCTGCTGAGCTGCGTGCGCAACGGCGACAAGGGAGAGCTGGCCGAGGATCTGCGGCAGCTCTTCCGTACGGGAGACCGCAGCTATACGGTGGAGAGAGCTTGGGAACAATG
>OJNI01001843.1_pt1 | contig 11735 bp, 8 predicted proteins | sample 1597441 | NCBI WGS metagenome assembly OJNI01 (sample SAMEA2452131, study PRJEB22498) | human gut metagenome | reverse complement strand
GTCGTACGCAGCCCTCTTGCCGTCAGGGCATATTGAAGGTTGAGGGTTCTCATCTCAACCGTTCCGGTTTTGGGTTCGAGCACGATCTCCTGGTTCCCGCCAGCCACACCGTTCCCGCGTACCGTCACATCGATATCGCCGAAAAAGATGCTGTCGGGAGACTGTGCGATCTCATCTTCACTCCTCAGAGAAACGGCGAAGTCTTCGGCCTTGGTGGCCTCGTTTACGTCCTGATGTCCTTTGAGGTTTCCCCATGCGATCAGGTGCAGTTTCGAACTTTCGGGATAGTTCAACTCGATGGTTTCTTTGCCTCTGATAAAGGCATCGTTGAGATCGCGCGTGTCAAGCAGCTTCGAATTGTTATCGTAGATAAAGAGCTTGGCTTCCGAAACAACGCTCAAAGCCGTGATATCATCACCTTTGTGGTTCACTACCTTTAGTGTCAGCTTATAGCACTCGTCCAAGTCTTCCTTGATACAGCCGGTAGCCAAGACCGTCACCGCGACAAGTGCCAGAAATAATACCTTTTTTGTCAATATCGATTTCATAACGTTCTGTTTTTTATTCTCATTCATTTTACCCTATTAATCCAAATCTTCATTTTGCTCGATCACATCCCAGTCAGCCACCGTAACAGCCACATCCATACAAGCCTCGCTTGCCGGATCATAGGGCCGGTCGGAACCGCTGCTCTTAATGGTGAGGGAGATGTTGTAACGGTAGTTGCGTTTGACGTAAGAGTGGTCAGGTGTACCACCTTCAGCATCTGTCATCGTCCCCATTGCATTGACGGGGATCGTATAAAAACGGTTCGCTTCTACTCTACCGTTACCATCTGCATAAGTGCCCTTCAACACTAACAAAGTACGTTGTCCGGGCTCGACGGCATCAAGCATATTTTCATATACGATAAATGATTTGCCACAAGCGAGTTGGCCTGTTTCAGGTTTCCAAGGAGAAGAAGAGGTCACTTTCCGTTTATCAGCGTTAAAGCCTAACAAATCAGCCTTCAGCAAACCATCCTCGATCGTCTTGTATTCACCATTCCAATATTCATTTTCATATTGGCCGTACCACCATAAAGAATTACCTTCCGGTGCTTTTTTGCTCTCCACTTCACCCCATTCTTCAGTGGAATTGGCGGCCATCAAAGAATAACCTTTCACATTTGCCACAAAGACAGAGTCAATGACGAAAGAAGCTTTTCCATTATCGGATTTTATAGAAACCGATTTCAAGTTGATTTGGGCGATGTGGCGTGTCAGTTTAATAGCATCCGTCTGTTTTGCAGCAGGAATATGAGCTGGAAAATCATTCGGATCACCGAAAACATTGTGCATTCCTTTCTTTAAATCCGCATCAATCAACTTACTACTCATAGAAAAACCATTGGATAAAGTTTCTTTATCCAACGATCTTTGATATGCCAAAGCTTTAGTCAACGTACCAAATTGCCCTTCTTCTGTCTCTGCATTAGCCAACACAAGTATCTTGACAGTCCCACTTTGAACTTCCAATTCTTCCACTTGACTACAATTTGATACTACACGGTCGGTTTGCAGTGTACCATTGGAATAAAAAACCATCACGTGCAAAGTATTAATCGCATTTTCCGGATCAATATTTGTTTCTTCCTCTGCTTTCGTCAAAGTTTTTTCATCTGCAACAGTTGCCAAAGACAAAGTTGCATCCGGAGTAAAGACCTCCACCTCCGGAACGTTCTCGTCTGATGAACACGCAAATGTCATCCCTACCACTATACTCAAAAGAAAATAACTCTTCAATTTCATAAATATGTATATTTTATTAATTTCTATTTATCCCTTATTGATTTATACAATACAAAAGTATTTAGCTTTGCGTGTTTCAAGAATAGGTGCTACTCTCTTTATTAATAGATAAATCTATCACACAGGCGTTTTGATAGGTTTGCATAGGTTTGTGCAACAGATGCCCAAGAATACAAAAATTTCGATCTCTACCATTCCAACAGGGTACTCATTATCCCTAGAATAATATAATTTAGGTATTGATTACGAAAAAAGAAAATAATATTATTCATGTAAATCCATACCTAGAAGATTATGATGGAGGGATCTTACAATCCAAAATTTGAAGTGACCGTACCAGATACATCCATAACAACAAAACGGAGTTATATTAAATAAAACTACAAATAAAACGAACTTTATAAACGAAAGAATCCCCAACCTTGAGGGTCGAGGATTCTTTTATACTAAATAATAAGATGATCACATTTCGACATCTTGATTAACATCACCATAAGCAACTACTTCAACTTGTGCTTCCAAAACAGTAGGATCACCACCACCTGTAGGACGATCATAGCCAGGACCTACAACAGTTAAAGTTACATTATACTGCAAATTACGATAAACACCAGCCATTCCATCATTAATACTTCTTAATGCTAACAGTTCCTTAGCTCTATCACTGAATTGCGCTTCTGTATGGCCTATAGCAATAGGATAGTATCTTGTACCAGGAACAGAAGTACGTACACCGCTCTGATTCAAATATGAGAACCGACCAGCAACAACCAATAACGTTTTATAGTCATCATTAGTATTTTCATATACATAGAACGGAAGATTAGTTGTTACACCAGTATTAGTTACAGTAGCCCACAACTCATCACTATTAGGCACATTATAACCATTATATTCTTCTGCTGCACTCAAAATATACAAATCATCATCATAATCAAGGTTACCAAAATTTTGTCCAGACAAGAAAACATTATCACATTCAGTAGCACCATATTCAGAAGCATCAACAGGAACCAATTTCGTACTCTTCTTTGCTTGTAAAATATAAACATTTTCAATGTCTAATTGTGGTTCTTTATAAGCAGACCAATTTTGACCTGTCGGCGCCTCTTTTGTTTTAACAGAAGTCAACACAACTTTGGCGACATTACGATACATCTTTACAACTGTTTTAGCTTCAGTTTCAGTAATACCACCGACATAAACATTTCCCGACTCTAATTGAGGAAAACCTAAACAGTTTACTTTATTAGGAGTAATAGTCAAACCAGTATACAATTTACTATTCATAGACAATGCATCTTTTTCTGTGGTTTCAAAATCATAATTAACACTTAGAGCTTTTAACACTGTTTCATAAGGAGTACCCGGTTGAAAATCTACAATGGGTGCAGCATTTGCAACCAACAAAACGCTCTTATCAGATAAACTTACTTCAGCACTTGCTATTTTTGAATTTTCAGATTCACTTGTTCCTATAACTTCCAATACTCCATTACTAAATACATACATATAGAGATTATCGATCTTCTCATCAATACTACCATCAGCTTTAGTAGCAAGAGGTGCATCAAATTTTACAGACAAAACTGTACCTTCAGCATTAGCCCCACCCTGGTCCGGAGTCGGCACATCATCATTCGAACAAGAAGCGAACGCACATGCAATCATTGTTGCATACATTAAATTTCTTAGTTTCATATTTTTCAAAATTAAAAAGTTAATAAATTCGTTTATATTATGATCTTTATTTTTCTTACCCTATAGCTTACTGAGTTGTTCGGAGCGACTATTGTGTTTTATGTTGTCCTATACTTCCCATCGGCTAACTACCTTACTATATTTACTGATACCATTTACAATATCATCCTTATCTGTCTCATCGTTTCGGATTATCATCTTTCGACATTGCAAAGGTGGGAGAAAAAGTAAAGACGCATTAGAGGCGTGACTCTCAAATATAATCGGTAAAACTCTAAGTGACTATTTTGATTTATTTGCACCTATTTTTGAGATATTTTCAGTTTTTATGGTGCTTACATTCTTATTATAGAACAAGAATACGAGAGGAATACAGTGCGACAAATTGTCCGGAAGGACGGAATGTCCAGCCTTAAGCTGGAATTCCGTATTGTGAAGGTGTAACTCCGTATTGCTCGGTAAAGCGTTTACGGAATGTGGCAGTATCGTTGAACCCGACCATTTCAGCAACTTCCTGCACCGAGTATTGCTGGCTGGCAAGCAGTTCGGCAGCTTTTTTCAGCCGTATGTTGCGCGTCAGTTCGAGGATGCTCAGATCTGAGTATTGTTTAATCTTTCGATACAAGGTCGGCAGACTCATATTCAATGAGTCTGCGAGTACTTTTGCCTCAAAAGTAGAGTCATCGAGGTGTTTCTCTATGTTTTTGACAACGGCGTCCATGAACGGATTGGTCGACAGCGTACTTTCTTCATCATGCGAAACTGCAGAAGAATTAGAGAAGTAGCGTTTCATATCCTCGCGCTTCTTCATCAGGCTGTTGATCTTGCTTCGCAGGATTTCCACGTCGAAAGGCTTCGTGATGTAATCGTCAGCACCGGCTTCGATACCGGTAATCACATCTTCGCTCTCGACTTTGGCAGTCAACATCACGACAGGTGTCTGCGCCATCTTGGGATCACTCTTGATCTCACGACAGGTCTCGTAACCATCTTTCACCGGCATCATGACGTCGCACAGGATCAGGTCCGGTTCTTCTTTCAAAGCGACGTCTATCCCGTCCTGACCGTTGCGGGCTTCCAATATCTGGTATTCCTTATTAAAGACATGTTTCAGGAACCAACGTATCTGGTCGCTGTCGTCGATTACAAGGAGTTTCTTGCCGGTTTCCTTCTTTTGCGGAATCACCTGGATCAGTTCAGCGATCTCTTCTTTTTGGCGGGCATTCAGTTTAACCAGATCAGATTCGGGTTCCACAAACTCGACCCGACGGTCCAACAGATGTTGTTTGCCAAGCGGAATCATGATCGTGTAGGAAGTACCATTTTTGTCCGACTCGCTTCGGTACATACCCCCTATCGCATCGGCCATATCCATGATCTGCTTCAAGCCGCGGCGTGTACTTTCATCTTCATCCAGCCCCTCGTCCGTCACAACCAGCGCGCTGTAGGCTTTCCCGTTTTCATTTACAACAGAAATATCGAGCGTCACTTTCCCATAAGCAAACGTATTTTTGAAGGCGTTCGACAGCAGCATACGCAGAGCGAACTCCATCTTGCGGCGGTCCATCCAAACCCAAAGGGCGGGTGTCTGCGTGTTGATACGGAAATCGACGTTGTTCATGGCCACCCAATCGACAAAGATATCGCAAATCTGGCGGGCAATCTCGACCATGTCATAACGGGCAATGCGCAAATAGTTAGCGATATCATTCGAACGGCGTGTACCGATCAACTGGTCCGCCAAGTCCTGCATAGCAAGCGTATTACGATAAGCGGAAAGCAACTGGGTAGACATGTCTTTCTCCGGATCATCATTCTGCACCACCAAAGCAAGAGAGCCCAATACCAGAGAAAGCGGGGTACGCATTTCATGGATCGTCTCGATAAAAAAGTTGTTGATACTCTCGGCGTCTTTCAGGCGTTTTTCTGCTTCAGCAAGCTTGTCGGCAGCCTCGCGCTGGATCGTATCGTTTTCCTTAATCTTGGTTACGATGAGCTGCTCCAACTCTTTCTTATTATTATTTAATGTGGAGATCGTCAACTCCAGCTCGTTATTCTTCCGGACTAAGTCACTATTGGCTTGTGCCAAATCGTCATTCTGCTCCCGTAAAGCCCGGTATCTTTCTTCCTGTTGCTCGATTTGCCCTTCCAACGACCTATTCAAGGAATCAAGCTCTTCATTCCGGGTATTCACTTCTTCGTTTCGAGCGTTGATTTCCTTATTCAGATTTTCAAGCGCAGCGTTTTCTTTGATAATCCGGTCCGACCGGTCATTCATATTAGAATGTAATTTTCTCACATAAAGAAATAGAGGGACAAAGAAAAGTAGCAGAGCCACCACCACAATTAATGTCTCACTTCCGAATAGTTGTCCGTTTTCATTGGCAGCCAAGATTAATGAAGTACTGAAAAAAAGACCAGTCAACACTCCACTCACCCTCCTGAACAGAGATTTCTTCTTCATATTTATATGCATTTATTATATATCCTTCTATAAGCACAAACTCATCGTCAGCATTGCACTACAAAGATGGCAAAAATATTTTTTCTACGAGACATTTAACACTAATTATTTTTCAAAAATATCGTGATAATCATACAATTTTGAATCATATCAGATGTTACAAAAATATGACAGCGTCCAAATTTCATCCGATAGACGCAACTAAAAATAGAGTCTTAAAAAGCTCAGACCCCATCAGAACATGACACAAACACCTACATATTGACACGTTTAACATCTTTTACGCACGTATTATTGTAGAACATAAAAAGACATTTTACTTTTGTAAAAAATAATGGACAGAGATTCAGACGAGTGCTTATCAATTCCAAATCAGGTATTATAAAACGCTGCTTGTTTCATAGCAAACAATCATTATCATCAATAGTTTATAGTATCGGAAAGTTTTCAAACCAAGTTTCTCTAAATGAGTTGTCCATTAAGAAAAATATTTCATTTGATTTATTTTACCCTCAATTTTTTTATATGCATAGGCGTACATCCGGATTGTTCCGCGTGTGCGCCACTTTTTTTCTTGCCTGTTTTATAACACGTACATAATTATATACGATTTATACATGATATAGAGAGCCATCACATTATGAATATTCAAAAAATCTATCAACTTAGGCAATCGTCCATCTCAAAGCGAGAACTGACAGTTTCACCACCTCACCTGATACATTTACCCGCAAAATGGCAAATCCAAAAACAAAATCTGAACATTGATAGAATCAACCATACTTATGATATTTTTACCAACCATAAAAAGAGAAGCAACTTTATCAATAATGCATGATAATTAATGTATTTATGATGTATAATGAGACAAATAACCCCTATAAAGATACTTTCTCCGATTATTTTGATCGGTTTAACATATTTTATATTCAAAACTATTGCCGTATTCGAAAACCCATGATATCTTTGCAGTATCAAAAAAAGGGGATAAAGGTTTTGATGAGGGTCTTAACCTAACAAAAGTTCCTTCAGAGTATAGGGTTTTTAATTAGCATATAAAAAATTAGGGTCATGAAAAAGGGTAAAATTTTCACAAATTGTTTGTTTTCTATTTGGACTTTGTCCGTTATTCTGTCTTTCGCAAGCTGTTCTGCTGATGGCGATTCCACTTCAATCATAGATGAAAGAGTTCCTCTGGAAACAGAAGTGCCTTTTTCCGTAATCTTGAAAGCCTATTCCGAGAACTCGGACATCACCGCCAAAGGAGACGTAAAAAGCACTACACTGTATGTTTTCGATGAAAACAATGATTTCTATAAACAAATCACGGTAGACAAGGATTATCTTTTACAGGTTAAGCCGGTCGAAATAAGCTGTCCGGGATCCGACAAGATCACCGTTGTCGCTTGGGCGGGCCTTTCAAGTGAAAGCGAAGAGATCAGTAACATGAACCGGGCAAATATCATTTCAGACCTGCAGGTAAGCCTGAAACACAATAATGGCATAGCAAATAATCTGCCGGGAGATCTGTTTTACGGGCAAATCGTATTACACCGTTCTTCTACAAAAGCAACCGCACAGGAATTAAAGATTGAACGCAAGGTGTCTTCTATGTCAATCTTGACAAAAGGAGCTTTAAAGGTATTTGACTCCAAAGAAGGCAATTATCATTATAAAATCAAGAGAACTAAAAGTTCTTTCAACTGCAATGGTGAATTGACAGGCAATGATATCGAATATATTATTCCGGCTACTTTAAATGACAATGGAAACTTGACTACAGGTACATTCTCCATTTTACCGGCCGATAATATGACTATAGAGCTTTACAGAGACGACGTTTTGGTCCTTTCTTCCGAAAATGTCAAAAATTCAGAAATCGTGGCTACAAACAAAGGAGAACAAACAAATATCGTTTTTGATCTTTCACGCAACAATATCAATGTTAGCGTTTCAGACTGGGGTACTGTTATTCAGTATGTTACAGTCGGATAATTCGACCCTCAATTTTTTATATGCAATAGGCGCACATTCGGATTATTCCGAGTGTGCGCCGCTTTTTTATAAATATGCGATTCTCCGTGATAGGAACACCGACCAATATGATACAAACACAATTGTTAATAAGTATTTCATCTGATTATAAGTACTTTATAATACCACAAATGATAGAAATACAGCACCCGTATGATATTTTTACCACACATATAAACACAATTGATAGCGTAACTTTGTAGCAAGAAATAACACAATACAATTTGTGAAATTTTACCCTATACTCTGTTTGCACGAATCCCTTAATTCTGCAAGCAAACCTAATTAATATAACCGTGAGGTTACATAATTATCATAAAAGTCCAGACTCTCTGCTTCTTTTAACAAGAACAGAAAATCTGGACTTTTTCCATACCTTCATCTTACCTCGGTTCATATTTCGCAAATACAAATTCTGACGCAACCGGAAAATGATCCGGCTTTACTCCAAAAATGAAACTGAACTTGATTCAGCTTTAGGTTTTACACTATCGGGGATAATAATAACTTGAATACTATCATTAGTTGTTATATGAAGATGCAATAGATACTTTGGGAGATGGTTATATTTAATCCCTCAGGATTTCGGTATGATCCCGTTTTTAGTACCGATAAAAACGGAAAAAGGCTTCGTAAGCATTTAGTTTACGAAGCCTTTTTCTGGGTAGCGAGACCCGGGATTGAACCGGGGACCTCATGATTATGAATCATGCGCTCTAACCAGCTGAGCTATCTCGCCATTATGTTGTCATCATTTCCTTGATTGACGCTGCAAAAGTAGAGCTTATTTTTATATTGTGCAACACTTTCATGAAAAAAAATTCAATTATTTTGAAAGCTTCCTGTTAAGATCTTAATTCAGAGTTGCTTTTTTAGAAACAGATTTGGTGGATATCAATTCTTTTATTATCTTGCTGCGCAATAAACACGATGAAAGATGAAAAAAGAGAAATTTCATATCGAATACATTTTCGATAAAGTTTCACGACGAAGCTTATGGAATCACCTCACAACTCCTCCAGGGCTATCCGCCTGGTTCGCCGATGATGTTATTATTAATGGTAACATATATGTTTTTAAATGGAACAAAGCCGAACAGGAAGCGGAAGTGCTGTCTATGAAACCGGAAATGAGCATCCGTTATCGCTGGACGGATGAAGAGGATGAAAATGCCTATTTCGAATTCCAGATCCACAGCCATGAACTAACAGGATCGACTTCTTTGCAAATAACAGATTTCGCCGAACAAGATGAAAAAAGGGATTCTATCGATTTATGGGACACGCAAGTAGAAGAACTGAAGCGTACGCTCGGTATTTAGCTTGTTTTAGTGATTTCTGTTAGCGATCATATCGTTTTTTCACTACTTTTGCGCCGTCAACCGGATAAGCAATGTTGAAAATAAAACGATTATATACATTTATGCTGCAGACTTTCCTGCCGTTGTTCTTGATGACCTTCGGCATTTGTCTGTTTATTGTGCTTATGCAGTTTCTGTGGAGGTACATTGACGACATGGTCGGGAAAGGTCTGGGGATTCCTGTTTTGGCGGAAATGTTTATGTATGCCGCCCTTTTCCTCGTGCCGATGGCACTACCGCTGGCTATTTTGCTTGCCTCGCTTATGACTTTCGGGAATCTCGGCGAACGATTGGAATTACTGGCTATGAAATCGGCGGGTGTCTCACTTGTACATATTATGCGCCCGCTAATCATTACCATCAGTATGATAAGTATCGGGGCTTTCTTTTTCCAGAACTATGCCATGCCTGTCGTACAAGTCAAACTTTACACGCTACTTTGGTCTATGCGACAAAAATCGCCGGAACTGGATATTCCTGAAGGGGTTTTCTACAGCGAAATCACCGGATTTAATGTATATGTAAAGCATAAGGATACTGAAACGGGACTCCTTCGCGACATGATGATCTATGATTATTCAGAAGGATTCAACAAAGTAAGCGTGATGGTCGCGGATTCGGGGCGTCTGAAAACTTCGGCGGACAAAATGTTCTTAGTCCTTTCCTTATTTAATGGAGAATCTTTCAGAAGTCTGGACAAGCAATCGAGTACTACAGGCGCAAAAAGTTCCGTTCCTTACCAAAGGGAGACATTCAAAAGCCGGGATATCCTGATAGAATTTGATGCCAACTTCTCACGGACGGACGAATCGTTCATGCAAAACCAGTTTATGGGTAAAAATATGCATGACTTGCAAATCTTCATTGACTCCGTTTCCGTCCGCTTGGACAGTATACAAAACGTCAACGCCAAGAATCTCTACGAAACTTCATACAAAAAGACACTTAAGAAGCCGCAAGACATAAAGCAGAACAACGTAAAAGATGAGCCGAATAACGATAAATCCAACACAGAAACGACACCAGAGATTCAAAAAACAAACAAGCCGGTAATTGTCATGAACTTCGACAGCCTCTACCAGGCAGAAAATCCCGGAAAGAAAGCGACTATCCTGACACGTGCGAAATCAAGTATCGAAAATATGAAGGCCGATTACTTCTTTAAAGCAGCCACTATCGGAGACGAGGCTTACAGAGTGCGCCGCCATTTGACGGAATGGCATAAGAAGTTCACTTTGTCTTTCGCCTGCATGGTCTTTTTCTTTATCGGTGCACCGTTAGGAGCTATTATCCGTAAAGGCGGATTGGGAATGCCGGTTGTTATTTCGGTCATACTATTTATCTTCTATTACATCATTGATAACATCGGCTTCAAAATGGCCCGCGACGGCGTATGGGAAGCATGGCAAGGGATGTGGTTAAGTTCCGCCATTTTAGCTCCGTTAGGTATCTTCCTGACTTATAAAGCGGTCAACGACTCCGTCATCCTGAATGCCGACACATACCTGAATGCATTGAAAAACCTGTTCGGGAAACGTTCGGGCAGAAAAGTTGAAATGAAAGAGGTAATCATGTTTAACCCGGATTACGGGCAGATCATCCCCCGCCTGAAGCAATTGGTAGAAGAAAGCAATGCCTATCTGGCTGCCCATAAACGGTGGACAAACTATTTCCACTTCTGGAAACAAGGCGGCCGTGACCATACAGCCGAGCAATTGGCGGTAAAGATGGACAGCATCATCGAAGAATTGTCTAATTCGGACCAGAACTTGGTTCTGAACAAGCTGATGGACTATCCGGTTATCAGCGGTTATAACCAGATAAATGCAAGAATAAATGGGAAAGCAGGGTTGGTAATCGGCCTCTTTCTCCCGATCGGATTCCCGGTTTATTTGCTTGCCACATACCAGCGCAAACTTTTACGGCACGATATCAAGATGGTACAAAAGACAAGCAATGAACTGATTGATATAATTGAAAAATTACCCGTATCTTTGTAAAATAAGAAATATAAGTAAAAAAGAAATATGAGCGAAATCAAATTAAACACCATTGAAGAAGCTATTGAAGACTTCCGCGAAGGAAAATTCTTAATCGTAGTCGATGATGAAGATCGCGAAAATGAAGGTGATTTTATTATTGCTGCCGAAAAGATAACTCCCGAAAAAGTAAACTTCATGTTGAAAAACGGTCGTGGCGTATTGTGCGCACCGATCACGGAAGAACGTTGTCAGGAATTAGAACTGGACATGCAGGTGGCAAACAACACCTCGTTGCTGGGAACTCCCTTTACGATAACGGTAGATAAATTAGGTGGCGGCTGTACGACAGGCGTTTCGATGTTCGACCGAGCAGAAACCATTTTAGCGCTTGCCGATCCGAAAAC
>OJNI01001840.1_pt1 | contig 11745 bp, 8 predicted proteins | sample 1597441 | NCBI WGS metagenome assembly OJNI01 (sample SAMEA2452131, study PRJEB22498) | human gut metagenome | reverse complement strand
CATGGTAAGCTCAATTCTGCCCTTGGTTCCAATAAATTCCTTCAGGTTCATGGATGCGGTATTTTTTCCCCATCCGGCTTCATAATAGCCGACACATCCGTTTTCGAGCCGGAAATTTACGCAGGTATAGTTTATATTGGGGGAATCGGGATCCAGCTTTGTACCAAATCCCGATATTTCGCTGAATTCCGAGCCGGTAAACCACCTGACAATATCAAAATAGTGTATTCCGCAGTCAAGTGCCGGGGTGCAGTCGGCAAGAAGCCGTTTATAGCGTTCCCAATTCATCGCATGATGATTTTGTACCATTCTGATAAGACGGACTTCACCGATGACGCCGGAAGCAAGCAGCTTAGCTATTTCACGGTATGACTGATTATGGCGCAGGATGTGCGCTACAAGTACTTTCGCATTGGATCTCAAGGCAATGTCAAAAAAACTTCTGCCCTCCTCAAGTGTAGGCGCAACCGGTTTTTCACAGAGAACATGTTTCTTGTGCGTCAGAAATTCCTTGGTGATTGCGGTATGTGTATCGGTATATGTAGCAACGATGGCAATATCTACGCGGGGATCGCATAGGTAAGTCTCGTAGGTGTCGGAATACTCCGGTACACAATAAATTTCTGCTGCGTGCTTCGCCGCAGCAATATCGGTGTCAATGACTGCGATAACCTCTATATTATCTCTATAATGTATATCGGACAAGTGCTCAAGCCCGATATGACCGCAGCCTATCAGCAAGATTCCGTATTTTTTCATGACAAATTTACAGTAATATATCCTTTTTGGTTTAATCTTTATCTGATACGGAAAAACTTTGCTCAATATTTCCGTTAAAGTCGCAGATCACCTTTGTTCCGCAGGGAACGGATGCAATTTCTTTTTTATTTATATAAAGTGCCGCTTTTTTTCCGTCATTCTTTACCGTATATATGCTGTCTCCGTATATTTGTGAGTACTCACAGCCCCCGCAGTCTCCGAGAGTGGAAAAAATCAGTTTTTTTCGTCGCATTTCCACTCCGTACATGTGCGCGGTATAACCGAGTATGGCAAGAATGGAGGGACCGTAATCTCCGGAGATTGTGCAAAGCTCGGTTTGCGGTTTTCCGGTGAGATGGTCAAATTGCTGTGTGAACATAACGGGATCGTTCATAGCAAGCGCATGGCAAAGCTTATGTCCGAACACAGGAATGAGGTTGTGATATCCGTAATTTTCGAGCGCACGTATCGCACGTTGATAGGTAAGTCCTTCCGGCTGACCGCTCCAATTGTTGCTTGGGTCAGGGAAGAACAGCGGATCATTTGCGGCAATCGACGGAAGCGGCATAGGAGTAAAAAATTCATCGGGATTGAGCAGATGTTCTGTTACGAAACGGTCGGCTTTACTTTTTTCATATGCGCCGTGATACATAACGCGGAGATTATTATGAATAAGGGTATCAAGAAATTCGTTGTTGCAGTCGCGGTCATACAGAGCGCCTTTTTCCTCCCACCAGAGATAGGAGTTGAGTTTCGCTCTTACGGCTTGGGCTTCTACTCTCCATTTATTTCCTTCACCGTTTCCGAGTATGTCGGAGATTTCGGCAAGCGTCATTTTTCCGTCGTAGGAATAGGACATGATATCCATCGATTCATAGGGAAGTTTTGCCTGACCGTATGGAGGCTCATCACTTCCCCATGCGTCGGGACCGTCAAAGAACCGAACGCTTCTGTCCTCTCCGGTGTCCCATTTGCAGAAGGATTCAAGACAGCCGTTTCCGTCGGTATCTCTTGTTCTCCATAGATAGTCGTCAAATCGTGACAACGAGCCGTAAAGAAGCTTGAGATATTCTCTGTTCTCTCCGATCAGATAATAAACATTGAGTGCATGATAAGGGAAACAATAGCCCTGAAAATGCGAATACATGAGGTTATATTCGCTTCCGGTATACCTTATTACAGACGGGAGGCGTCCGTCTTCTCTGATGTTTTCCATGAACAACAGCTGATTATTCAAAGCAAGCTCGAGATTTCTGCTTCCGTACATTTCTCCGCCCATAGGCTGCGTTTCAAGCCAAATTCCATCGCTGTAGTCGCCTCCGCCTTCAACAAGCAGCTTTCGGTTTTCCCATGAGACAATATTGTTTTTTTCTGTTTTTTCGGCTGCGTCATATACGCGCTGCCATTCGGAATCCGCTGTGACGAATTTTACTTCGGTGTGTTTAAGCTCCATTTCAGATCTCCTGTTGATGGTTTTTAAAATTATCTGCCCGAACAGATCGTATTGGAAGAGGGGAAATGCTTTTGTGTTCTTTAAGCTCAGGGGCTGTTGAGGAATCGCTGAATAAATCTGTAGGAAAGGTCCATTGACGATTTATTCAGGGCACATCTAAAAATTTACTGCCCAAAACCGGCTGGAGCTGTTTTTTCCGTCATTCGTTACAAAAATCTTTGACAGATGGATACTCTGTCTGCGGAATTTCTGTTTTGACTGAAGAGAAAATCTCTTTGCCGTCTATGAACATTGAATTTTTAGAGATACCCTTTAGTGATTCTACTTAAAAATGGATGTTTTTGCAGTTCCAAAGAATCACGGACAGGAATCCATCATTTTTTGGGAGCTTGCTCCGGAAAACAGCCATGATTGCTTGAGGGTAAAACAGGGACGTCTCATTAACACGAAACGCCCCTAATACGGGTTTTGCCAATACAGTAGCAATTAAAACATAAAATATCAAGGCAAACCACCGAGTCAGCCAGGGAGAGCAATTCGCGGCGCATGTTAAAAAGACAGGACTTTTTTAAAATCGCCTATCCTAAGGCAATATCGTACAGTTCTGACGGTGCAGCTGCGCAGTCATATTTTCTTTCGTCAGACGATACCATTTGAGGAGGCAAGCAAATGCACAATAAGGCGTTAGCTGTGCATCCAGCGATATTGCCTTAAGTAAATTAACTTAAAAACTTTGGGAATCGCTGAATAAACCGGCTATGCAGATTTCCGAGATGATTTTTTGAACTGCAAGGCAAAAAAACGCAGGAATAGGTTAATATTTCAAGATTTTTTAACGATGCCTGGCAATAAATCAGCCGGAAAGATCCGTTGACGATTTATTCAGTGATTTCCTTTGCACTTAAACAAGTCAAAAATGCTCAAAATACCGCTGGCGGCTGCTTTTTTGACTTGTTCAGTTGACATTAATTATTTATTTGCCTCAAGGTCTTTATAGGTTTCCTGAAGTTCCTCAAGAACAAATTTCCATGTATCGAGTCTTCTGTCTATTTCTGTGCTGATCGAAGTATTCTCTCTTATGGAATCACGGAACACATAATACAAGCGGCTGAGATCAGGGGCAAATAATACGGCAAGATCATAGTTTCTGCCATCCATAATCATATCCAGCATTCTTTCATCGTTGTCATCATCGGTATATTTATCTTTTAATGCTTTTTCGTAATACGCAGTAAAGACCGTACGGTAGTTTTCACAGCAAAGAGATTCCGTTACCTTTCCGACCATATCGATGTTTTCAACATTGTAAGCAAGGCAGAGGACAGAAAAATTATCATGTGCGTTGCTGTAATAGTTTGTTTGGGTTTCATCGAGCTTCGGATAGGGAAGCACGCCGAATTCATCGGTCATATCACGGCACTGATTGGTGAGAACGTTAAAGGTACCGTCTGTAAAAAGAACATTTCCGTTTGCAAACATGGTATATCTGTCCGTATATTCGGCATCTGTCATGGAAATATAGGCACCTGCGTTATTGTAGAAAAGATCTGAGACTTTTTCATATGCAGTTTGCATTTTTTCGGTATCGTTTTCGAATGCGAGAGCAAGCTCGCCGTCTCCGTCTTTTTCGACGAGAGAGATTCCAAATGAAGGAAGATATGCATCAAGATTGGTGACGAGCCCGGAAGCAAAACCGTACTGATCTTCTTTATCTTTATTTCCGTCTCTGTTTAGATCGTTGTAAATATTTACGCTGAGTTGTTTCACATAATCGACTGTCCACTCTCCGTTGTCAACAATAGTATAGAGATCTTCGATTTGGTTATCAGCGGCAATTTTTTTATTGAAAAGATAGCAGTGCGACAGTTCAAGTGAGGTGAGAGACAAATCGCCTACGGCTGCGTAAAGCATCCCGTTTATGGTGAAAGCCTCATTACAGCGCTTATTCCACCATGGCTGTTCAAAATTTACACCCGGAACATCATCGTTCCAATCATAAAACAATCCCTGTGTAATAATGGTTCCCGCTCTCCATGCACACATCAGGACGGTGTCAAAATCATGGTCGTTTGCGGAGAGAGAAGTGATCACTGCCCGCTCATGAAGAAGTTGTCCTTCACCGGGAGCATAACCGGTAGTGATGACCGGCACAATCTCTATATCATATTTATCCTCAATAGCAAGATTTCTGTTGTATATTGCGGCTTCAACAATTTCTTCGTTGTCTTCGGAAAAAACTTCATGATCCGCATTCTCTGAACAGGAGACGCGGTATTTCAGACCTTTAAAGCTTTGTTTGGGAATCCCATCGTCGGCAGATAAACGATCGCCGGAATCAACTGATCCTGTTGTGGGTGGATTTTTGTTTGTATCTTTCGGCTTATCATTCTCCTTTGTACAAGCAACAACAGTAAGTACAGTTAGAAGTGCCATAAGCAGACAGATGATTCTAAGTGTTTTTTTCATATGATTTCCTTTCTTTAAATTAAGGCAATACCGCGGGGTGCACAGCTAACGCCTTTATTGCGCATTTGCTTGCATCTTTTCCGTCATACTTTACAAATTTCGTCGGCAGAGGAGTCGGTTTTGCCTCCTCAATTTGTATTGTCTGACGAAAAATCCGGTGGCGCAACTGCACAATAATCATTGTGCGGTATTGCCTTAAGTATATATTTATCACGGAAGAACCATGATATTTTAAAAACGGTTCGGTACGTCTATCCATTGAAACGGTTTTGCCATTCCTTCCAAAGCTGCGCTTCTTGCCGCCATGATTTCGATTGTTTCGCGGTGCGGTACTTTTATGCTTCCTGTACGGAAAAAATCAACAAGCTCGGAAATAAAATTTCTGAAGAAATCGCTTGTAACATTTATCGTAATATTCCCACTTTTTTTGGCAATCTGCGCGGCAAAGGGAGCTTCCGGTATAGTTGAGGATATGCTTCCCACCCGGCCATCGGCAAAGCGGAGAGCGAGCAGATAATAATGATCTCCCGGCATATACATTACCTTTTCGGCGGGTGTTTTCATCAACATAAACAACGGTTCAAGCTGATGTATCGAATAGGTTTCAAAACCGTTCGGCCCCCACAGATTCATACCGGTGATGTCGTCAGCCGAAATATTTTTGTATTCGTCTGCAAAACGGAGAGCGGAGGTTGACCAACAGGGAGTATTATTATCATCCGCGATGGAAAAAATGCGTTTTGCAGCTTCGATGTCCGGAGCAAAGGTTTTATCGATATATACGGGTTTCCCGCTTTGCAGCGGGAGCGCCGAAAGCGCCTCATGGCGTTCGCAGTTATCCGGTGAAAGGACGACGATTCCGTCGCTGAGCTTTACGAGTTCTTCAATCGTATCAGCCTTAATAACGTCGAATTTCCGGCACCATTCTTCGGTAGTAAGCCCGGTATGCGGACTTGCGATTTCTGCATAGGCGTAGGCAACCTCGATTTCGCCATTTGACGCCTCTTTAATCCAAGCAGGATAGCTGTTTGCGTGCCATTCATCAAGATAGTAATCTATGAATCCGATTTTCATTTTTTCCTCATTTCTGCTTGCCTACTGTCAAAAAGAGATTTCTTTCTTTTCCTCAGCGGAGCGATAGAGATAGTCAAGGAGCTTTGCGCTTTCAAGAATATTGTCTATATAGGTCTTGGTATGTTCTCCTGTAAAAATCGCTTCTATAAACGCCTTGTCCTCGCGCTCGTACATATTGGGGATGTCATATTGGGGAGTAATTTCCGAGAATTTTCCGTCTTTTATCGTATAAAGGGTGAAATCTCCTCCGTAGTTCATTCTGGCTCCGCCTTTGTCTCCCATAAAGTCAATGAACATTTCGTTCTTATTGATATTCTGTGCCCAGGCTCCGTTGAAGGAGATGCTTGCTTTGTCGGTTCTGATATGACCGGTTATAAAATCCTCCACATCGTTTGTACCGTTTAGATTCTTGGTATCCTCTGCCCACATGCCTTCGTACACATAATTCTTCATATCCTTTGCCATTTCATTATAGGCATCGCAGGTAACGGTTTTAAGTGTCGCTCCGCCGAGAATGTAAAGAATCAGATCGAGGAAATGGATTCCCCAATCGATAAGCACGCCGCCGCCGGACTGCGCCTTCGTGGTGAAGGGTCCTCCGAGACCGGGAATGCAGCGATAATTTCTGAAAGAGCAATAAACGTGATAAATGGTGCCGAACTCCCCGTTTCTGTTCATTTCTTCCAGCATTTCCACTGTTTTGTGATAACGGTTGCAGACGCCGATGTTAAGCAGTTTTCCCTGCTTTTTTGCTTCCTTTGCCATTTCACAGGACAGCTCATAATTTACCGTAATCGGTTTCTCGCAGAAAACATGCTTTCCTGCCCGGAGCGCATCCATTGTGACGGTATAGTGCGCGTAGTTGGGAGTCAATACAAATACCGCGTCAACTTCCGGATCCGAGAGAGCGGTCTTATAATCGGTTATCGCCTGTTCCGCCCCATATCGGTCAGCTTTGTCCTTCGCCTTTTCGGGTATCAGATCGCAGGCATACTTTATTCTGACATTGTCTATTTTTGACAGTGCAGGAAAATGCGCGATATCCGAAATACGTCCGCAGCCGATAACGGCAACCGTAACTGTTTTTATGTTCATAATTATATCAATCCTTTCCAGTATAAAATCAATATATATGGTTTACATTTTTATTCTAACAAAAAAAATAGCTTACGTCTTTGTTATAATTGAACCAATTATTTAGCAATTTTGTCGCTTCCTTCGGATATGTCTTGCATATCATTTTATTTTATAGTATAATAAGCTTCGATAGGAATCCATATACTCGTGGTATTTAGGGAGGAATATGCTTATGATAGATCAACTGAATCTGTACCATTTTGAAAACAAGTTTTTCGATAATCCGAAAAAGTGCGGCGGCATAGATTTATGGCAGCTTGGGGAGATGATCTGTCGGCCGACGACCGTTGTTGCCCCTCATGATCAGGTATGTTATGAGATAACCTATGTCATATCGGGAAAAGGAACTGTAACGACAAACGGTATTGGAATGAACGTTGCAAAAGGAGACTGTGTGATTTCTTTTCCGGGAGATATTCATATGATTGCGTCGGATTCTTCCGATCCTCTCCGGTATGCTTTTTGCGGTTTTATGGATAATGGAAGCGGAGATATATGGAAAGGCATTTTTAAGGAATTTGTACAGATGTTTGGACGAAGCTCTGAGAGGCTGATACATTTGAGCGTGGAGAGTAACTGTTTTTATGAGTTGTTTTCCGAAATTACCTCGGAAGATTTTATGTCCTGTGAGCTGATAGGAATAAAGCTCTCGGAATTTGCGATAGGACTTATACGCACGAAGAAAAAAGAAAACGAGAAAATTTATGCTCCTTGTATAAAAAATGAGCGAATGCTTGCTTATCAGATACGGGGATATCTGCGATCGCATATTTGTGAAATAAAAAAGCTTACAGAGCTTTCGTTGATTTTCAATTACAATTACAGATATATAACAAAGTGCTTCAAGAAAGTAACAGGTGAAACGTTGAACGACTATTATCTTAAATGCCGAATGGTTTATTCAAAGGAACTCCTTGAAAACGGATATTCTGTTACTCAAATAAGCGATATGCTTAAGTATTCGTCGATACATGTTTTTACAAGAAGTTTTAAAAACTATTTCGGAATGACGCCGAGTGAATACCGTCAGAGTAAGCAGCAAAACGGATAGATCATAATATTATAATATTTCGGAAGGATTGATAAAAAGGCTTTCAGCCTTTGTTAAAGGTGAAATAAAGATGATAGAAAGAAAAATTTATAAGATTACGTACGGAACGCCGGAAAAATTTGTTCCCAGCCGTTTTGCACCTCGGCCCCTCTGTGAAATAATGGAGGTAAAGCCTGAAAATGCATCGCAGGTGCGTTTTTCCGTGTCGGAAAGAGGCTGCCGTTTGATATTTCCGCTCGGTCGGGATACGCAGATATTCGGATTTGGACTTCAGCTAAAAGCCTTCAATCACCGGGGAAACAAGCTTTCTCTGAGAGTTAATGCAGATCCTCGTTCGGCAAGCGGAGATTCTCATGCCCCCGTTCCTTTCTTTGTTACAAATGAACATTGGGGTATGTATATTGATACTGCCAGAAACGCCGTTTTTCAGTGCGGAAGCGAGATGAACTCCGGAATGAAGAACGCAGACGAGGATACTGTTGAAACAAAAGTGATGAATAGTACCGAGGAGCTTTACTCGGTGAGGACGCAAAGCTCTTCTGTGATGACAGTGGAGGTGCCTGTCGCCCGGGGAATCGATGTTTATTTTATCACCGGTGAGAAAATTGTCGACATTGTTTCGTCTTATAATCTGCTTTCAGGCGGAGGCTGTATGCCTCCGATGTGGGGGTTGGGAAACTTTTACCGATGCTGCGGCCAGTTTCATGAACAGCAGGTTTTGGATATTGCCGACAGCTTCAGAAAAATGTCCTTGCCCTGCGATATTCTCGGTCTTGAGCCGGGGTGGCAGTCGAAAAGCTATTCCTGCTCCTATAGTTGGAGCGAACGCTTTCCGAATCATGAAAAAACTCTCAAAAAGCTTATATCAGACGGTTTCAAGATAAATCTTTGGGAGCATGCTTTTACAAATCCGTCGGCGCCTTTTCACGATGATCTGATTCCTTATTCCGGCGATTATCTTGTGTGGGGAGGTCTTGTGCCGGATTTTTCGCTTGATGAGGCTTCGGAGTGCTTCTCCGGATATCATAAAAAACTCTGTGACGAAGGAATCTCCGGATTTAAGCTTGACGAATGCGACGGAAGCGATTTTACCGGAGGCTGGTCCTTCCCCGATTGCTCCTGCTTTCCGTCGGGTATGGACGGAGAACAGTATCACCATCTTTTCGGAGTGCTTTATTGCCGCGTCATGCTGAAGGCACTCGGCAGCAAGCGAACCCTTTCCGAGATCAGAAATCTCGGAGCGCTTTCCGCTTCCTATCCCTTCGTTCTTTACAGTGATTTGTACGATTTCGAAGATTTTCTCACGGGAACGGTTAATGCAGGATTTTCCGGCTTGCTTTGGGCGCCGGAGCTTCGTCATGCACAAAATAAGAGCGAACTGATACGCAGACTTCAGCTTGTCGCTTTCTCGGCACAGTCTCTTGTGAACGCGTGGTATCTTGATAAGATGCCGTGGCTTGATCTCGGTGCTTCCGACGAGGTGAGAGAGATACTTGAAAACCGTATGAGGCTGATTCCTTATTTGTACACTGCCTTTTACGATTATAAGACCGAGGGAAAACCTCCGGTGAGAGCTTTGGTCTGCGATTATCCGGAGGCTTCTGCGGTTAAAGATGAATTTCTTTTCGGAGATATGATAGTTGCCCCGATTGCACCGGGGAAAACAGGACGTGAGATATGGCTTCCGGAAGGAGAATGGTACGGATTCTTTGACGGAAGAGCGTATTCAGGAGGGAATCACTATATCGATACCGAAGGGATTCCCGTATATGTCAGGGCAGGCTCGATTATTCCGCTTGCTAAACCGGTGCAGTACATAGGCGAAACGGAAAAGCTGGACATTACCCTTAAGCCTTTCGGTGATTGTAAGAACTCGGTTTGCCGACTGATTGAAGACGATAGGGAGACAGTTTCAGCAGAATACCGCGTGATTTACCTTCATGAGGGAGATACGGTTGAGACGGAGCACTACCGAGTAAACCAATAATTTTTTATTCAAGGTAATACCGCACAATGATTGTTGCGCAGATGCGCCGCCAAATTTTTCATCGGACGATACAAACTGAGGAGACAAGAGTGGCGCCTCTGTCGACGAAATTGGTGAGGCATGACGGAAAAGATGCAAGCATATGCGCAGCAAAGGCGTTAGCCGTGCACCCGGCGGTATTGCCTTAAAAATAAATTACATGATTCTGTCTATGAGCTTGCTTGCATAGAGTGGATTCCTTTAATTTAGCAGATACTTGAAAAAATGGGGAGAACCTTTTCCGGCATTGTTTGCTTGTGCAAAAAATGCCCTGACAGTAGTGCCGCTTCGCGGAATTACCAAACCACGCCAAGGGGTAAACCGAAGAAACGATTTTATCAAGATAAGGAGTGGAGGTTCAAAAGCAGCGATCGCAAAACAGCTACTGTCGGAGAACTTATGCGCAGCATTTTCGCTCAGGAAATGCAACAGTTTTTTACCTTGTAACTTTCTTTGCGAAGATTCTGCGAATCGAATATTCATCCGGTTTCATTTCTTTTATAGAAAGAAATGCGAAAAAAACGTTTTCTTGCTTTTCCCGAGAGTAATCTATATTGTCATTTATTCTCTGTCGGTATCAACCTAAAGAAATAAACAGCCTAATTCAAAAAAATCACAGGGGATTCCGCATGGCGGAAAACCTGTGATTTTTTATTCTTGAATCATTCTTGAGGTTTATTCTTCTTCTGTTTCAGAGGCAACGAAGGTAAGTGTTTCCTCGAAATCGTTTTCGGAAGCGATGTAGACAATCTTTCCTCCTCCGATAAGGAAATATCTTTCGATTTCCGTTTCCTCCTCCGGATTGTTATTTGCGGAGGAGGAAGAACCGTCGGCTGTTGAAGTGTTTTTTTCAGTATTGTAGCCTGAATCTTCTGTGGTGTCCGGGGAATCGGAAGTCTCGGCATCGTCAGCTTCGCCGCTGTCCGGAAGAATGTTTCCGAGCTTAACGCTGAAATTTTTTTCTACCGGTTTTGTTACGGTAGAGGAGCTTCCGTCCTCTCCGGATATGGTAACAATGTCCTCATAGAAGACGGTTATCGTGGCATAAGGTTCGGAAAGACCGTATTTCGCAAGCTGTTCTTCTTCGGCTACGTTATAATCCACCCAATCGGAGGGGACAAAATCAAATAACTCGTCGTATATATTATTGGCTTTTTCTGTAAAGTCTCCCGGGATGATTTTTCCGTCGGCAAGCGTCAGACGCCAGCTTTCCTCCGTGTCCTCTTCCTCGCTGCCGCTTTCGGCAATGGTTGCCGGAATAAGTGTGTATTTATAAGCTGTTCCGTCGGAGAAGGCTATTTCTATGGCGGTTACACATCCAAATCCATCGTCCGGTTCGGTTATCTTCTCATCCGTAAGAAGATCTTTCATGGAATATTCAAAACCGGAGGTAAAGCTTTTATCTATCAGGTATACCTTTCCTTCGCCTTCGATACTCAGATAATAGGAATCGGTGTGTCGATTATAGTCCCCGATTTTAAACGTCAAGGCTGCTCCGTCGGTATAAGCGGCGGTTATCGTATAAAGCGGTTTGTCAAGACCGTAGTCGGCTGAATCTCCTCCGGTTTCCGAGACAAGACGGTTGCATTCGACAGAAGAAACGGTTTCAAGGATGGCTTGGGCTTTTGTCTGATCAAGGGGAAAGGTATGATCGTCTTTAAGGTAATAAGTGCTTGACGACAGTTCTATGGTATAATTGCTGCTTGAGGATTCGAGTGATACTGAAGCAACGTCGGAGGCGGTTTTATCAATGATTGTGATTTTGGTATCCTCAGGCGT
>OJNI01001838.1_pt1 | contig 11770 bp, 10 predicted proteins | sample 1597441 | NCBI WGS metagenome assembly OJNI01 (sample SAMEA2452131, study PRJEB22498) | human gut metagenome | reverse complement strand
ATAAGTGATATGCCGGGTACATGGCAGGTCTGGGATTTCCGGAGAAGTTTGGACCAGACTGTGCCACATCTGCGCATGAGCGATCAGGATTAATGCATTAGCCGAATGATCGTGTCGGGAGGAGCGGGAATCCTTGTTTGTCGGAAGCGGGCAAGAAAAATGCGAATGGACGATAGTAACTCCGTGGGTAATATGGCTATGAGTAAAAAATGTAATGTCGGCAAAATAACCCAAAAACAGGGCTAAGAAAAAAATTCGTATACCGGTGTGTTTTTTTACTTTTTGCATGTTTCCTTCACTAAAGTGAGGACAAATATAATAAATAATTTTTAATTATTCTAAATAAAAAAACTGAGAAGCCGATTAAAACCGGATAGAGGCATAAAACCCAGGGTGTTGTCCACTGAGAATTACCGGTGAAAAAGTAATGTTGTGTTTTCGGGCAAACGGACGGGTGAAGATATAGCTGCTGGCTGTTCCGATGGCTGCTCCTCCGATGATATCCCACCAATCGTGTTTTTTGGCATACGTCCGTCCCCAACCGACGTAGGCGGAGAGTAAATAAGCCGGTAAGCCGAATTTCCATCCGTAGCGTCTTTGTATAAAGGAGGCTCCCTGAAAAGAGACGGAGGTATGGGAAGAAGGAAAAGCATGATGATCGCTATGGTCCGGCCGTTCTTTCCTGATCACATATTTCAGGGCATAGGTCATGGCCATATTCATCGCTCCCGAAAAGATAATTTGTTTGGTACCCTGATAATCTCCGATAGCCAGTGAACCGGCAAATCCTGCTACCGGTGTGATGAACATGAGAATATCGGTCGTCGTTTCGATGGTTTTACGATTCTGAGCCGAGGGCGAAAAAGAGTTTAAGAAAAAAAGAGTACTTAACAGGCAAGGCAGAATAAATTTTGTTTGCATGAGGAATAAAACTTAGAAATGGATTATTTTAGGAATAAAGATAATACCTCCGATGATAAATGCACAGGTGGACAGGATCAGTACTGCTGCTGCGAGGTCTTTTGCTTTACCGATAAGGACCTGATGCGACGGGGAAATGAAATCGGCTAGTTTTTCAATCGCCGTGTTTATGGCTTCGGCAGCAAGCACACTACCGATAGCAAAAAGGATTACTACCCATTCCAAAGAAGTCAGGGATAAAATGATGCCTGCCATGACAGCACAAACAATTGCAATCAAATGTATCCACGCATTGTGTTCGTAATGAAATAAAAGAAACACACCACGAAAAGCATATTTGAAACTATGCAAACGGGCTTTGAAAGAAAATTTTTTTTCGGATGCCATAATTAGTCTTTGAACGGCTACAAACGTAGTTTTTTTTGCAAACATGGCCAAAATCCGGTAAACTTTATATCCGGTGAGGTAGATTTTTTCTCCTGAATCGTTTTGATATCTCAAAAAATTGTTACTTTTGCACCCGTAAACGCCAATTTAGCTCAGCTGGTAGAGCAACGCATTCGTAATGCGTAGGTCGCGGGTTCGAGTCCCGCAATTGGCTCCACTGAAAATCAGCAACTTAAAACTAAAAGGGGGCAATAATCAATCGATTTTGACCCCTTTTCTAGTGCAAAAAATCAAACTTTTTTGCCGTTATTTCCGTAAATGTTACACGATTGTTACACGAAAATTTGAAACAAAAACTTGGATCAATTCGGGATTTTTGTTGTTTTAAAATTTTTATTGCTGGTATGGTCATAAAGTGTACACGCTATGAAAGCAAAATATACACTCCGGCAGAGTCAGGCGTCGGTGAATCCATTTAAATGAGCTCATCGATGACCGGTATCAGGAACCGGAAACTTTCCCGGTTTTCGGTTTATGGGGTAAAACTCCACATATCGGCGGGGATAGGAGTGTTTGAATTCAATCCTCCGGTAGTGATATATCCCTTACCGTTTAAGGAAAAGCCGACAGCATACATCCGCTTTGTCATAGGAGCAGGGAGATCGCTGACTTTCCTCCAATGATCTTTTTGAATATCGTATTCCCAACAGGTATGAAGATACGGGCTCATCCCTGTCGTGATATATCCTTTGGTTTGTCCGTCCGTTTTGTCCGAAGTGAAAGCTACGGCATAAGCCCGCGGAATCTGGTCGTATTCTTCGTCGTCCTGATGGGATTTCAGATTTACCAGGGGGCGGGGAGCATACCATTCCTGGGTTATGCCGTCGAAAATATTTACATCGGCTAAATAGGACGTTTTATTCGCCCCGCTTGTACCCAGGCAGATTACCGCTTTATCGTCTATGACAAAAACCGAAGCTCCGTATCGGGCTTCACCGGGAAAGTAAAGTTCTGTCCAGGTCGAACCGTCGAAACAATATAAATCTTTCAAAGCATGGTTTTTAGGTGAAATGCCTGTACCTACGTAAGCTTTATTGTTTAACGAAAAAGCAATGGCATCTTTGCGGGCATTACTTTCGCCCTGGGCATCGGGAGGTAAATAAGTCACCGGAGTGTCGCTCCATTTACCGGTCGATGGGTCATAGGCATAGAAATCATGATGAAATTCATCTGCTCGATTTTTGGTGGATGGAGTATAACCTGTACCTACATAGGCGATATTGCCGAGCACAAAAGCAACCGCTCCGTAACGTTCTGTCCCCGGAAAGTCGGCGATACGGGTCCAGGTCGTATCTTTGTACATCCAAAAATCTTTTAATGCCTCGGTAGCTGTAGGTAAAGTACGCCCCAGGCCGACATAAGCGACGTCTCCGATAGTAAAACTGACCCCTCCTGTACGTGGAATTCCCTTGAATGGATGCGATTCGGTCCACTGGCCTTGTGGTAATTCCGGTTCTGTATGGTGATCGTCATGACAAGCGATAAAGGCTACTAGATAAACAAGGAACGAAAAGTATTTCATGATTTTGTTTTTTTCTTTACAAGTATAATTAATAAACAGATAATTTACAAACAAAATCTAAAATAAATGATCAGTCCTCCACTTGATCGGTTTGCGTATGTATATGGTTGAGGATTAAAGGAATTGCCGAAGTGATGCTGATGTCGTAGACATTGGCACAACGACCGCTTTCATCCGACCGTAAATCTTCATAAGGCCGGATGTCATAGTGGGCAGTACGTTTTTCCTTGTATACGTTTTTCAATTCGATATTTTTTTCAATTTCTTTTTCTTCTTCGGGAGTCACAATCCGGTAACCCATTAACAATTCCTCGACATTCCAGCGGTTGTGTTCTACTTCTGCCAGGATAACGATTTCATGTGGAGTGAGTTCTCGTATTCTATCTTTCATAGGTAAGGCGATTCCGATCGAGCGGAGCTTAGTGGCTATAGAACTGGCATTGTAAATATTCGACCATTGTTTCACTACCCGTAGCTTATTCCATTTTTCTGTCAATTCTTTTTCGGAAGGGAGATCCGGGGGATTGACCCCATGTTGATAAAAATAGTCGTAGACATAATTGATATATTTCGGCAGATATAAATTCTCCATCGTCAGGTCGTAACAGCGGTTGACCATTCCAAATGGCCGTAAAGCCTGATATTTTATAGAAGAATTGACGATTTGTAGAATCGTGTCCGAGGTTTCCTGGCGGATCAATACCGGAACCTGGTGGGCATAGACGGCATCCGGGAGATAAAGACCGAGGGCAAGACTGGTATGCGGAAAATTAAAACAGATGGCAATGGTCAATAGTTTATCTTTTTCACCGCTCCATTGCCCTAATAAGGTTTGGACAGGTTCGGATTCGGCCCTTCCCTGGATAAAATCCCATTCCAAATCGATAAAATCGGCTGTCGAAGTTCTGGGGCAGGGATGAAATGTCTTGTCTTGTTCACAATCCATAAACCGGGCTTCCGATAAGTCGAACAAATGACGGTAACGTCCCATGAAGAAATCCATTTCCCGTCTGGCTTCCCGGTCGATAAAGGTGATCCGCGTTTTTTTCCGGTGAGTTTTGAAGTTCGGGAAATGGGCGATATGGGCCGCTTCGATTGCCAGGGCTATACCCATACGGGTCATACCGATAATGACCAGATGAACGTAATTTTCCGAGTTTTCGCTAATTCCTCCCCGGTCCAGAGGGAAATAATGAATCGTGCCGTTACTTTCCGCACTGCATTTTACCAAAACCCGTCTAGCCCAGATCTCATAGAAATTGAAAGGAGTAAATTCGATGTATTGTTTGATTTGCTGACTGATATCCGAAACCTGAAATACCGAAAAAGTACCCTGATATTCGAATAAAACATGACAACAGAGTGGTTTTTTACGTTTGGTTTGTTCGCAGATTTCTGCCACACGTTTGACACAGTCGATATTTAAAGAATCCCGGTCGTATTCATTCGCTTCTCCTAAGATAAACAATTTTTCCGCTTTATGAACCCTGGCTTTTTTTAATTCTTCTTTCGAGTCCCGCCGTCCGTGCAGGATGACCAGTCTCCTTTCTTCTTTCCGGTTCAGTTCGGCATGGAATTTCAGTCGCACCTGTTCGGTATCTTCGACGGTCAATACGACGATATCGCATTTTTTATACTCGGCATTTCGTCGGAGTTGCTGGATCAGATAAGGCACCATATCGTCGATACCCAATATAATGATGTGATTGGAAAAAGCATAATGGCTGTCGCCTTTGCGGAAACGTTCCACCCGGCGTTCCAGCATATTCGAAAATACCGAAATTAAAATACCCGTAAGTAACAACATGCCTGCCAGTACGACCAATAAGGCATAAGGACGGTTGACCTCTTTTTGATTGGCGAATCCTCCCGGATCGATAAAAAGTTCTACCAAATCCCAAAAATTCAGTTTTTGGGTTTCTTGTTCTGCCGGAGAAGTGAAGACATTTTCCGTCTGGGGGGAGATACCGACCTGGGGACGCAGGATATACATCCCCGCGAAGAAAAATACGATCACACTGGTAAGCCAGAGTAATTGTTTCCACCAGGCTCCCGAAAAAGTCTGGTCAAACCCCAATTTTAACCATTTCCATAAACGCATAAAACCGTAAATTGGATGTAAATATGCAAATATAAGGAAAGTTGTAACCCTAACAAACGACAGGCTGAAGAAAATCGCAATCGGATGAAATAAGGGGGAGAGTAACTCATTTATATTACTACTGATAAATTTAAGACATATGAAGGGAAGAGGCTTGTTTTTGATCGGTACACTTTTGTTATTATCGGAAGTACTCTTCGGACAGGACAGAATTTCGGTGACGGGATAAGTGACAGAAAAAAGACCGGGAATCCGTTATCGGAGCTGCGGTGGTTGTTAAGGAAGAAACTATCGGTGCCATTATCGGAAGTCATGGTTCTGGCCAAAGGTGCTATGGGAGAAGAACCTGCGTATCCACATCTCGAATTACTAGAAAAAGGCACTGATTGGTTTGACGAGATTTTCAGGCTTGATTCCGTCAGGAATTACCAGATTGGCTTGAGTGGAGGTGCTGAAAATGTAAGTTATAATTTGAGTGTCGGTTTCTTCCAGTAAAAAGAAGTGATCAAACAGAATGGATATCGTCGGCTCACGTTGCGGGCGCATAATGAATATCACCTCTGAGAAAAAATAACGATCGGACATAATATGTCAGCTGCTTTTAGATAAAAAAGTAATGGCAACCCCGGTGGTAGTCGGACAGGCTTACCGTTTGAGCTTTACTATTAAATCTTACGATAAAGAAGGAGATTTCTCGGATTCTCAGAATTCTTCTACCGGGAATCCGTTGGCTACGATCGCTTACCTGAATAAGAATATCCGGGATGACCGGGTGACGGGAAATGCACATCTCACTTGGGAGGTAATCGAAGATTTGAGTTTCCGTATCAGTTTCGGTATCGATTTACTGAATCGGCGGGAATGGATTTTTAGGTATGAATTTTATGTCTATTCTACTTATCAGAAGTTGGCATTAAAGGCCGGGGAGACCCGGAACGTTGAGTTTTTGATTACCCCCGAAACAATTTCTATGTATAATTTAAAAATGGAATACGGACCGGAACCCGGTGATTTTAAAGTCTGGATAGCCGCGAATGCCGAAGATGAAAGCAATGAAGGCTTGTTCTCCTATCGATGACCGATGGGGGGCCGACTTTTGACTTTTTACGATTAACAGTATGCTGATTGGCGGAATTGAAATTTTGCCGGTCAGCGTTTTTTCTTTCTTATTTTTTGTTCTTAAATATATTTTCTATTTTCGGCTGTCGAAAGCTTGGGATCATGTTGCCAGAAACGAAAGAATTGATTCAAGGAATAAACCAAAAAGATGAAAAGGCCTGGAAAGTACTTTTCAAGTCGTTTTATGCTCCCCTTTGTCATTATAGTTCCCGGATTTTGGCAGATGAACAAGTTGTTCCCGATATTGTTCAGAATACCCTGGTGAATTTGTAGAATAGTTCGGTTCGCTTTGAGAATGGGAAAGCTTTGACGGTTTATTTATACCGTGCAGTGTGGAATAATGCTTTAAAATATTTGCGTGACCGTAATGTGGAAGAAGAAAGGCTAAAACACTGGTTTGAAGAAGAAGGGGAAATGTCGGAAGAAAATTTTTATAGTGTGGTGCGGGAAGAGTTATTCCGGAAATTGAGGGAATTGATCGACCGCTTGCCCGAAGAAAGAAAAAAAATTATGCTGATGAGCCTTGAAGGGAAGAGTGGAGAAGAGATTGCCTGTGACCTGAATATAACGATACATACGGTCAAACAACAAAAATACAGGGCTTATAAATTTCTTCGGGAGCAATTGGGACAATATACTTCTTTGTTGTTTATTTTCTTTTTCCGATAAAAAATACAGGAAAATTCAAAGGAACGAAGGGTAGAGATTTTATTGCCGGAGGGTTCTGCTTCAGGGGGGATAAATCCTATCGGTTTATGTGGTCTATCGGCTGATTAGCGCCGGGAAGAGTAGAATTTTTTAGTACTTGTCCGTCTCCGGTATTCGTGTGTGGGGACCCGGTCACTTCTGCCGGTCAGTGGTCAACGTATTTTTCAACCGTTATGAGATACGAATTCAAAAGTTTTTACAACCGAAATAATGAAAAAGACTAAAATCAATTTCTGATAAAATTACAATTACAACATATATTTTTTATATGAAATAATATATTAAAACATAGTAATTTATAACAGATTTACGAACCTATTATGAAATTAATTGTATTTATATTTTTGCATATTCCAAAAAGTATTTATATTTGTAATGTAATTATAATATTAATGAAAAGAAAGTTATAGTTTTATCTATAGAAAACGAACCTTATTTTTTTTGATACATAAAGCCATCTTATTTATAAGATCGGCTTTTTTATTTTTAGTTCAATTATTTGATATTCAGTAAGTCAACTCTTCATCATAAAGACCTCCTTTTTTTCGAATTTCAACCAATAAAAATGTTCCTTTTTATTGGTCCTATTGTATAAATATCAGATAAAATATGTAATGTTTGCCCCTGAATTACCTTTTCTATTCTTCTGTATTTAAACAGAGAAATACATACACATACATACACACACATACAGCCAGGGGCAACATTACATTTTGTGTTTTACCGATATTAAAGAAAATAAAGTGGAGTGAATATACATACCGGCTTGGCCGGTAACGAATGGTATAACGATAAAATGAAAATATGAAAAGATTAATCCTCGGAATTTTTCTTGTCGTGTGGTGGTGTGGAAACCTTGTCTGCGCGCAGGATATTGCGGTTAAAACCAATCTTCTTTATTGGGCCACTTCAACACCCAACATCGGGTTTGAATTCGGGCTGGGCAAGCGTACAACCCTCGATCTGGTGGGGGGGTATAATCCGTGGACCCTTAATAAAGACGATAATAAGAAGATCAAGCATTGGATGGTGATGCCGGAATTCCGGTACTGGTTGTGCGAACGTTTCAACGGACATTTTTTCGGTATTCATACCGGGTTTGCAGAATACAATATCAGCGGTGTGCGGATTCCCTTCCAAAATAAGTCTACCCAAGAGCATCGTTATGAGGGGTGGGCCACCGGGATCGGTATTTCTTATGGTTATACGTGGATTTTAGGTAAACGCTGGAATCTGGAAGCGAATATCGGTGCCGGATACATTTACACGAAGTACGACAAGTACGAGTGCAAGACCTGCGGTCGTTTCAAGGGTAACCAGAAGAAGCATTATTTCGGCCCGACGAAAGCGGGAATATCTCTTATCTACATTATTAAGTAATACCGGAAAAAGATGAAACATTTATATATCATATTCTTAGCGTTACTGGCATGTTGTCCGGAGGTGATACATGCTGAAAACGAGATCAGTTACCTTGCCGAAATCGGGATACAGAACCGGGGAGTTGTCAAGAAAGGCAGAGAAGTACAACTGACCATGCTGGTTGATTTGAGTGAACTTAAAATCAAGACACAGCATACGATAGCCTTGACTCCCATATTGCTATCCAAGGATGGAAACCGTGAAGCGGCTTTCCCACCGATCGTCATAGACGGTAAAGCCCGCAACAAAATGTATCTTCGGGCTCAGCGTCGGGAAAGTGTATATATTCCCCCTTATCACGACGAGAATGCACAGGTTGTCATCCGTCGCCGTAACGGTAAAGATCAGGGGTACGAGTATCTGGCGACAGTCCCTTACGAACACTGGATGCTCGATGGGCGGATCGAACTGCGTGAGCAGGTGTATGGGTGTGTAAACTGTTCGGAAGGTAAAGCGGAACAGGTCCTGCCCGGGAATATTCTTCCCGCTTTCATCCCTGATTACAGAATTTGTACGATTGTGCCCGAACCGGAACCGGTGAAAGTCCGGGCTGAAACCCGTACGGCGCGTCTCCAGTTTCGTCAGGATAGTTACAGGATCCTTCCCGGATATAAGGATAATCGTTCTGAATTGGATACCGTGTCCCATTCGATTCAGCTAGTCGAGGATAACGAGGATGTTTCCATCACGGGTATTTTTATTACCGGTTACGCTTCTCCGGAGGGTACTGTGGCTCACAACCTCAAACTGTCGGAGAATCGTGCCAAAGCGTTGGCCGACTATATTTGCCGCCATGACAAGTTCGACCCTGCCATGATACACGTCGATTGGAAAGGTGAGGATTGGGAAGGTTTCCGTCTCGTGCTGGACAAGTTTCCAGGGCTTCTGAAACGTGGAGAGGTCGTGCGCATTATCGATGAATGTACAGGAGACCGTGATGTCTGTGAAAAACAGTTGCAGGAATTAGTACCTGCCGACATCTATCATCGCCTGCTCAACGAGATATATCCTCTTTTACGGCGTAATGAATATAAAATAGAATACAATGTTCGCAACTTCAATCTCGACGAGGCCCGGCGCATGGTGGACGAACGTCCCGATTTGCTGAGCTTGACGGAGATGTATAAAGTGGCCGCTTCTTATGAGAAGGGATCACCCGGATACGGGAAAGTTATGCAGGTGGCTGCCCGCTATTTCCCCGATGCACCGGCCGTCTTGAACGACCTGGCATTGGAGGCTATGGCAAAGAAGGAGTATGACAAGGCTGTGCAATTGTTAGAATATTCGAAGGTTACCTTCAGAGATTCCACGCTTCTCAACACCCTGGGAGTTGCCTATGCCGGGGCCGGAAAGCCTTATAAAGCGGAAGACGCTTTCCGTCGTGCCGCCGAAGCAGGGGTGGAAGAGGCCCGGCATAACCTGACACAAGTACAAGGAGTAATAGAACAATTATAATTTTCAATAAAACCATTAATTTTTGTATTTATGAAAGTGAAAAATTTAGTATTGATGGCCTTAGTGGCTACAATGGGACTTGTTTCTTGCAGTAAGGACGAGCATGAGGGTGGTGTGAAAACGGATACTATGCCCAAAAGTGTGACGATCAAACTGCCTAATATCCAAAAGACTGTGAAGTCACGTGCTACGGGTGATGCAATGAAAGGTGGTTCCCAGGTTGCGTTGGAAAATTTCAAGGTGTTCTTTGTGGATGCTGCCGGCAACCTGCAAACCGTTCCTCAGTATGAGAATCAGGATCAACAGGTCTATTTCAGTAAAACAGATTCTGAGTGGGCTGAAATAGGTGAGAACGGAAAAGATATTACCTATCATTTTCTGCCCGCTGCCACCTCGAAAGTCGTTGTCGTGGGGAATATCGGTGACGTGGAGTACTCTACAATTGCAACCCGTGTTGATCATATACCGAATGACAATGGAAGCGGTCACCCGACCTATCCTCTTTATGGTGAAGATGAGCTTGAAGAAAAAAAACTTGACGGGAGCGAAATTCATGACAATGTTTACACGGCGAACGTAACCCTGGAGCCACGTGTATCGCGTTTCGAAATCTATGGATTCCAGTATACCCAAGAGGGAGATGTTCCCAAGTATACCTCTGTCAAGTTACAGAAAATAGCATTGAACAATTACTATACACAGTCTGATTTCGTGTCTAAACTTCCTGTGGAGGATACTAAAGTATTTGAAACTATCGATCATACGGAAGTATGGGGTTGGATCGAAGATCGTTCCGCACCGTGGGCCGATGAATTGAATTTAGAATTGGCTGTCGGCGGGAAAAAATTCGTAGATGGTACGGATATTACCGATCCTGCTGAAGATGGAGAAGATGCCGCCGGAATCATCACTTACGGTTTAGCACACGTGACGGATGCTGCTAAGAATCCTGAGTTGTTGCTCGCCCTGCGCGGTGTGAACAGTAATTCAGAGGTGCCTCTCTATTTACGCGGACAGTTTACCAATGCTTCTGCCTTTACATCAGGAAAGATCTACCGGGTGCTCTACTCGTTCACGGATGGTGATTTCGACGAACCTGAGCGTTGCGTGGAGTTAAATGTGGATGTGGCAGACTGGACTGTCGTTCCTGTTTCTCCTGAATTCTAATAATTATTAAAGGGTGCGGAATGGCGGGTGTATCCCGTCTTCCCCCTCTTTTTTCTCCTTGATGAAATAAAAATAAGATTTATGAAATTGACGAGTATTGTTTTCTGTCTGGCGTTGTTAGGAGGTGCGTTAACTTCTTGTATCGATGAAGACATAGATGACTGTTTTAGCATCAACAGATTGACACTCAGCTATAAGGGAGATGGTACGACGGAGATATTCCCCGACAAGATCTGCCGGGTGGAAATGTATGTTTTCGATGCAGAGAATAAATGCGTCAATTCACATACTTTATCCGACGATGAGTTAGCAAGCCGTACGGCTTTGCTTCCCCCGCTCAAAGCCGGGGATTACAGGATCGTCTGCGTGGGAAACACCCATCACACGAGAGTGGAGGGCCTCACCACTTGTGACTTTAACAAAATAGTATTTGCTGACGGGGATTATTTTGCCGGTAAACAGGTTTCCGGCAACGACTCTCTTTATCACGCTTCAACGTCCTATACCGTGCTGCCTTTTACCGGCAGGGAAGAGGATGATCAGACCAAAACGATAGAATTTGCCAGCTCCCACTACGATTTGTTCGTAGAAGTGGTTGGGATTCCCGCTGTGGGAAAACGTGCAGGTTCATTGCCTGTACTTGAGATATGTGGTGTCTCGCCTTGTACCGATTTCGAGAACCGGGCATGCGGAGAGGCTACGGATTATTTGCTTGAAACTACATATGAGTCCGGCAAAAAATTGCTGACGGCTCGTGCCAACATAATGCGGCACATGAATCACAGGGACGTGAACGTCTGTCTGCGTCAGGCTTCCGGGGAAGAGTTGCTGGCGGAGATCAACCTGGCTGATTTTTTGGCTGCTAACCCTATGATCGATTGTTCTAAACAAGAGGTGCTGATTCCGAT
>OJNI01001837.1_pt1 | contig 11770 bp, 8 predicted proteins | sample 1597441 | NCBI WGS metagenome assembly OJNI01 (sample SAMEA2452131, study PRJEB22498) | human gut metagenome | reverse complement strand
CTGTGCCCCAGGGCACAGTCCCAGGCGGCGCAGGTGCACTTCCGGGTGTCCGTTTTTTAAACAACCGCAACCCCCGCCATCCCCAGTACCGCCGCAATCGCAAACAGCACCAGCAGATGCACCGGATAAAACGCATAAAACGGATACTTCAGATTCAATCCCCGTTTTCCGTTATAAAAATGCACCGGAATCATAGCCAGAAAACAGGTGATTTCATTCAGACTCAACAGCGTAAGCACCGCACACCCGATTCCGATACAGTACATTTTATTCTTTCTCATATTATACATCAGCACAATCGTCAGAATTCCCATTGCACTGTAATCTGTCTTCAACAGCGTGGCCACTGCACAGGCTGCCACAATCACCAGCAGCTTGCCAACCGAAACCTTCCAGTTCGCCCTCTGCCATGCACCGGCATCTTTTTGCGCTTTTGAATCGATTTTCTGCAGAAAAATCATCATCACAAGGCCGATAAATAAAGTGAAAAAGACATTCTGATAATCCAGATAAAACGGTTTTCCCGCAAATGCCAGATCGAACGGAATCTCCGAAACCAGTGCAAAAATCCCAAGATTCAGCGCATACTTTTTCACATCATGCGTATGCATGAACCCTTCAATCAACAGAAAACAGAAAATCGGAAAACTGATCCTTCCGATTGCGCGCATAATCATATCCGCATAATAAATCACAGCTGTGTTTCCGGTAGAGAGAAATGATGCGCCTCCGTCCGAAGCGTTCACCGCATTCAGAAGACCGCGGGAAATCAGGATTCGGTCGAAAAGTACAGCTGCCGTATGGTCAATCAGCATGCAGACCATAGCAATGATCTTTAGGGTGCTGCCGGAAATTTTACCAGCGTTTTTTACAGGTTTTACAGTAGTCGTTGCCATAAAGGATCCTTTCCGGAACCGAGATGAAAGGCAGAAAATGTAAGTTGTCTGCATATCAGGTTCCTATAACAGTAAACAGCAGAAAATCCTGCTGTTCTGCCAGAATTGTAATACTATGATTATACGTTCAGTTAAGAATAATGTCAAAGTAATCTTTGATGACAATGTTAACAGGAAAGACAGTAAAAACAATAAAAACAGGCCGGTTCGTTATTCCGTATTTCAGTCAAAGCGGATATTCGCAATCCGCTTCGCTACTTGCTCATAACCGAATAGCTGCTTCGCAGCTTATCAGGACTTGCTTGATTCGGTTAAAATACATCCAGGTCTTTTCCGTTCACGACATATCCGTCATACCCTGCATCCCGGATTTCATCCAGTATCGCAGTATCGCGCCATGCCATCTCGGCGGCAAGGTTTTTGTGGTTATCCTGTACATTCATATGGTAAATCCGGTGATACGTAACGAGCAGTTTCGGATTTGCCTTTTTTGCAACACCGGCAAGATCCGTGCTTAACGTATGCACTTCCCGGTGGTATTTCTGCCATTTTGGTTCGCGGCAGGAGATTCCGGCGGAGTATTCCACTTCGTGCAGCAGGATATCACAGCCTTTCGATTTTTCTGCCACGAGATCCAGCGGAGCGGTATCGCCGGTGATGACGATTGTGCGGTCCGGTGTGGTGAATTTATAGCCGTAGCATTCCAGTGTTCCGTGGCTGACCGGAAAAGCCTCCACCGTAACCAGGTCATCCCGGTAGACAATGCCGGATTCAATTTCTGTTACCTCAACGCGGTAGCCGGATTCGTTTGCTTTTTCGAAACCGTGAATTCGGAAATCAATGTCGGTTTCATAGGCCTGTAAGATATGATCGGTCATGTGCTGTAAGCCCTTTGGCCCGAAAACTTTCAATGGAACCGGGCGCTCCAGCACCCACGGAGTAAAAATCAGATCCGGGTATCCTGCGGTATGGTCTGTGTGAAGGTGCGTACAGAAGGCAACGGTCAGAAGATCCGGCCGCAGGGCATCCACGCCGTTAAAATAGGCGGCTGAGGCCTGGCGGACAACGCCAGGGCCAAAATCTACCAGATAAGCACGGTCACCGACCACGACAGCGGAGGAAGGTCCGTTGGCATTCGGACACGCATTTGGTGTGCCGGTTCCGAGAAGAACAAGTTTTGTCTGCATTCTTTCTCTTTTCCTTTTCTTTTTTGTTTCTGTTTATGTTTATGATTTCCTGTTACGATTTCTGCTTTTGCCTTATTTCTCTTCTTTTGATTCATTGTTTTTGGTTTCCGGAAGATGCTTAATGGAAATTCCGGTAAATCCATAGAAAATACTGAAAACCGGGGTCAGGTAAAGCAGGAATAAGTACGGGAAAAATGCCGACCATGCAACACCAAGTGTGCCGGCCATGTATACGCCGTAGCCATGCCATGGAATCATAGGACCAGCCATAGTTCCGGAGTCTTCGAGGCAGCGGGAAAGAATTTCCGGTGCAACCTTGCGCTCCTGAAAGACAGGTGCCATCAGACGGCCGGTCAGAACGTGTGCCATCGGCTGGGAGCAGCTGATGAGGCTGGTCACGTAACCGACAATCATCGTTGCCAGGATCATACTTCCATCGCTGTTGATTCTCTTTACAATCGCCTGAAGAATGTGATCCAGTACACCGAGTTTTTCCAGCATGCCGCCCATGCCGACAGCAAAGCAGATAATGGCTACGTACTGGAGCATGCTTCCCATGCCGCCGCGGTTTAAGATGGATTGTAATACCGGTTCTTCGATTGCGGTTGTGTAACCGTTGTAAGCTGTGCGGATGATGCCCTGCAGAGTATCGTGCTGCACAAAATAGGAAACAAATCCGGCAGCGAAGCTGGAAAGACCAAGTGCAGAGATCGCATTTACTTTGCAGAGGAGCAATACAATAATCAGGATGGCAGGGATCATGGTAATCCATCCGAGCTGGAATTCACCGTTTAAAGCATCGATGTAAACGGTAATGCTTCCCTCGGTATAGCTTCCGCTGGTCTGCTGGAAACCGAGAATAGTAAAAAGAATTAAGGTTATCACATATGTTGGAAGGGTGGTCCAGAGCATCGAGCGGATATGATCGCCAAGTTTGGCATCTGCAACGGCCGGAGCAAGGTTTGTGGTATCGGAAAGAGGACTTAATTTGTCACCGAACATGGCACCGCAGATGACAGCACCGGCTACCATGCCAGGATGGATACCCATGGCGTTTCCGATCGCCATCATGGCAACACCTGCGCTTCCGACGGAACCATAGGAAGTACCGGTTACAATACTCAAAATGGAGCAGAACAGCAACGTCAGAGGCAGCAGCCAGGACGGGTTAATCATTTTTAAGCCCCAGGAAATGATGGTGGCAATGGTGCCACTCTGCAGCCAGGTGCCGATCATGACACCGATGGCCATCAGAAGGCAGAGCGTCGGGACGACCATACGGATGGCATCGTATGCGCCGGCAACAATGTTGGCGTAAGAAATACCGAAAATCTTACAAAACAGATAGATAAAAATCCAGCTTGCAAACAGGCCGATCATAGGACCGCCGGTTTTCAGGCGGATACAGACTGCGACGGATACGATGATCAGCAGCAGCAAAAGCAGTGACTGTGGCAGATTGAGTTTTTTTTCTTTCGTTCCACTCATAAAAAAATCCCCCATTCATAGGTAAAATGATTTGTCCATTCAACGCGTTAAAGTAGAAAAGACATGTAATATATTATAATGGTGAAATGCAGAAAAAGCAAGGGAAATTCTCTTGATTTTTTGTTCTATGGTTGCTATAATAAGCGTGAGTGTGGGGCGGAGAATAAACTTCGGCCCTTTTGCAGCTAACTATAAACGGAATCAACAAGATAAAGAGGTTAAATCAATGACAAGAATAGACATTATTTCAGGTTTCCTGGGCGCAGGAAAAACAACCCTGATCAAAAAACTCCTCGGAGACGCACTGAAAGGCCAGCAGGTTGTTCTGATCGAGAACGAATTCGGTGAAATCGGAATCGACGGAGGCTTCTTAAAAGATGCCGGTATCGAAATCCGTGAAATGAACTCCGGCTGCATCTGCTGCTCTCTTGTGGGAGACTTCGGCGCAGCATTAAAAGACGTTATCACCAAATATCACCCGGACCGCATCATCATCGAGCCGTCCGGCGTAGGTAAACTCTCCGACGTCATCAAGGCTGTAGACGGTGTAGAAAAAGAAGCAGGCGTAGCCCTGAATTCCGCAACAACCGTAGTCGACGTTATGAAATGCAAAATGTATCTCAGAAACTTCGGCGAATTCTTCGAGAATCAGGTAAAGAGCGCAGGAACCATCATCCTGAGCCGTACCGATAAAGCCGATACCGAAAAAGTAGAGGCAGCTGTAAAAATGCTCCGCGAACTGAATCCGGAAGCACACATTATTACCACACCGGTTGAAGTACTGGGTGGTAAGAAAGTACTCGATACGATGGAAGGTGCCATCATCAACCTTGCGCAGGTAGAAGAGGAAGAGCATCATCACCATCATCATGACCACGACGAGTGCTGCTGCGGCCATGACCACGATGAGGAGCATGAGCACCATCATCACGATCATGATGAGGACGAACATGAACATCATCACCACGACCATGACGGCGAGTGCTGCTGCGGTCACGATCACGACGAGGAGCATGAGCATCATCACCACGACCATGATGACGAGTGCTGCTGCGGCCATGATCACGACCATGAGCATCATCATCACCACGATGACGAGTGCGGCTGTGGTCATGAGCATCATCACCATCATCACGCAGACGAAGTTTTCACAAGCTGGGGTCAGGAGACTGTGAAGACCTTCACCAAAGAGCAGATCGAAGGCATCTTAAAGAAACTTTCCGAGGATACCGCTTATGGTATGGTTCTTCGTGCCAAAGGTATGGTAGCAGGCGCCGATGGACAGTGGATCTATTTCGATATGGTTCCGGAAGAGTACGAAGTACGTGACGGAGCACCGGAATTCACCGGAAGAATCTGTGTCATCGGTTCCAAATTAGCAGAAGATAAGCTGGCAGAGCTGTTCGGACTGTAAAAATACAAAGTAGCTGCGAAAATTACGGTCCGCAGGGTACCTGTGAACTGTAGTGAAGCTGCCGCATCAGAAACAAAATCCGATGTGGCAGCTTTTTTCTTGATTTAGAGACAAAGCAAAAGGTACGCCCGGAATCTCAGCCGCAAAAGCAAGTGCAGAAAGATTCCGGGAGTACGTCAAAGACAACGGAGGTACAAAATGTACGAAGAAGACGAAGTAGAAATTCCGATTTATCTCATAACAGGATTTCTGGAGAGTGGAAAAACCTCTTTTATCAATTTTACCGTAGCACAGGACTATTTCCAGATCGACGGACCGACCCTTCTGATCACAACCGAAGAAGGTGAAGTAGAGTACGACGAAAAAGAACTGCTCAAACACAACACCGTCCTGGAAATCGTAGAAGGACCAGAGCAGTTTACCCTGGATTACCTGAAAAAACTGAACCGCAAATACCGCCCGGAGCGAATCATTCTCGAATACAACCCGCTCTGGAGCGTAAAAAAACTCGAAGAAATGGAACTGCCGCGCGGTTGGGGCATCGTACAGGAGATCGTGACCGTCGACGCAAGCTGCTTCCAGATCTATATGCAGAATATGAAATCCGTCTTCATGGAGATGGCAAAAAATGCCGATATGGTCATGTTCAACCGCTGCCGTCCGGAAGATCCGCTTCCATCCTTCCGCCGCAGCATCAAAGTAGTCAATCAGGCATGCGACGTTCTGTTTGAGAATGAAGAAGGCGAAATTGACAACATTTTTGAGGATCAGATGCCGTTCGATACCGATGCCGATGTGATCGAGATTGATGACGCCGATTACGGAATCTGGTATGTCGATATGGGCGACAACCCGGAGCGCTACGAGGGCAAAACCGTTCATTTCCGAGGCATGGTATTAAAGAGCAAAGACGTCGGAGCTGATTTCTTTGTCCCGGGCCGTATGGCAATGACCTGCTGTGCAGACGATACTTCCTTTATCGGTTACGTCTGCAAATGTGCAAGCGCCAAATCTCTCGTAATGGGTTCCTGGGTTGACGTGACTGCAACTGTAAAATGGGGCTATATGAAGGTTTACGACGGCGAAGGCCCGGTTCTGTATGCAAAAGAAATCAAACCGGCCAAAAAGCCGGAGAGCGAGCTGGTATACTTTAACTAAACATTGCCGAAGCATTTCAGCGAATAAAAGAGCAGGAAAAAGGCTGCTCTTTTGTTCGTGTTCTTTCTTTATGACAGATGGAAAAACAATATATCATTTTTCGGTGCGGCGAAGCAGCTATTCGGTTATGCGCAAGTAGCGAAGTGGATGGAGAATATCCGTTTTGACCGTGACGTGAACAAAAACTGCGCCGGAAAATGGTCTGATGACAGGAGAATTTATGTATATTATAGTAGGTCTGGGAAATCCAACGCGCCAGTACGAAGGGACGAAGCACAATGTCGGATTTGATACCATCGATTATCTGATCGATGAATATCAGATCCCTTCCTCCGGTACAGGCCACAAGGCTCTGTTCGGAAAAGGCATGATCGCAGGTCAGAAGGTTATCGTTGCAAAGCCGATGACATATATGAACCTGAGCGGCGAGTCCGTGCGGGAGTTGGTGAACTATTACAAGGTAGATCCGGAGAGCGAGCTGATCGTGGTGTATGACGATATCAGCCTGGCACCGGGACAGATCCGCATCCGCAAAAAAGGAAGCGCGGGCGGCCACAATGGCATCAAAAACATCATCGCCAATCTCGGTACCGACCGTTTTATGCGTGTGAAGGTCGGCGTCGGTGAGAAACCGAAAAACTGGGATCTGGCGGACTACGTGTTAAGTCCGTTTACGAAAGACGAACGTCCCCTTGTAAATCTGGCGATCGAGCATGCGGCAAAAGCAATCGAGCAGATGCTGAACGGGGATGTGGACGCAGCCATGAACGAGTATAACCGCAAATCTGCAAACCCGGCAGAGTAAGGAAGAATGAAAGCGTTATTAGAACCGATCAAAGAAATTGCACGTTTTGACGAGCTGTTCCGTGATCTGAAAAAAGGAACCGCAGGTGTGACTGTGATCTCGGGATGTCTGGAAAGCCAGAAAGCCCACATGATTGCAGGTCTCTCCGAGGATGCCCCGGTGCGGCTTCTGATCGCGGAAAATGAATTAAAAGCAAAAGAATTATATGAGGATTACCGGCTGTACGATGCGGAGACGCTGTATTATCCGGCGAAGGACCTGATTTTCTATCAGGCAGACATTCACGGAAATCTGCTGATCCGGCAGCGGCTTCAGGTGATCCAGGCACTTCTTGAGCGGAAGGAAGTTACCATCATCACCAGTGTAGGGGGATGTATGGACTTTCTTCTGCCTCTTGGCGTGTTCGAAAAACATTGCATCCATCTGCGCAATGACAGCGAACTCGATCTGGATAAAATAAGAAAAGAGCTGGTGCAGCTCGGCTATGAGAGTACCTTTCAGGTGGAGTCGACCGGCGAGTTTTCCGTCCGCGGCGGCATTCTCGATATTTATCCGCTGACGGAACAGAATCCGATCCGGATTGAGCTCTGGGGCGATGAGATAGATTCCATCCGAAGCTTCGATGCGGAGAGCCAGCGGTCGATTGAAAACCTCGAGGAAATCACAATCTATCCGGCATCGGAGCTGATTTTAACAGAGAATACGATTGAGCGCGGTGTGAAAGCGATTAAAAAAGAGGCAAAAGCGCAGAGCACAAAGTTCCGCGACAAGATGATGACGGAGGAAGCGGCGCGTATCCGCCATGCGGCAGAGGAAATCTGCGATCAGATCGGCGAGGGCGAAATTCTGCAGGGAGCGGAGCAGTATCTTCATTATTTTTATCCGGAGACCGTCTCGTTTCTTGAGTATCTGCCGGAGAACAGCCGCATTTTCCTAGATGAGCCGAACCGCATCATCGAGTGTGCCGATGCGCTGGAAGCAGAATTTCAGGAGAGCGTGAGCCACCGTCTCGAAAAGGGATCCCTCCTGCCGGGACAGGCGAAGCTGATGTGCAGTACGGCGGAGCTTGTGGCAAAACTGAACCGCTGCGGCTGTGTTGCCGTGTCGCTGATGGAGCCGCAGAAGGGCGAGTGGAATATCCGTGACGAGTTCAGTGTGACGGTGAAATCGGTTAATTCGTATAACAATCAGTTCCCGCTTCTGGTAAAAGATCTGAAATCCTGGAAAAAAGCGGGTTACCGTATTGTACTGGCGAGTCCGTCGCGGACGAGGGCGCAGCATCTGGCGGAGGACCTGCAGAATGAGGAGATTCCGGCCTTCTACAGCGAGAATGGGGAGCGTGTTCTGAAACCGGGCGAGGTCATGCTGATCCACGGCGCGGCCCGCAGAGGCTTTGAATATCCGATGCAGAAATTTGTGCTGATCACAGAGACGGATATTTTTGGAAAAGAGAAGAAGAAAAACCGGAAGAAATCGGAGTATTCCGGTCAGAAAATCCAGAATTTTGCGGATCTTTCGATCGGTGACTATGTCGTGCATGAGAGCCACGGTCTTGGTATTTACCGCGGTATCGAGAAAATTGAGATGGACCGCGTAACGCGTGATTACATGAAAATCGAGTATGCGGGCGGATCGAACCTCTATGTGCTGGCCACCCAGCTCGATACGCTGCAGAAGTATGCGTCCGGCGAAGCTGCAAAGGTGCCGAAGCTGAATAAAATCGGCGGTCAGGAATGGAATAAGACGAAAACACGGGTTCGCCATGCGGTAAAAAATATCGCACAGGATCTCGTGAAGCTGTATGCCGAGCGGCAGGCGTCATCCGGCTATCAGTTCGGAAAGGATACGATCTGGCAGAAGGAATTTGAGGAAATGTTTCCTTATGAGGAGACAGATGACCAGCTTAATGCCATTGAGGATACCAAGAAGGATATGGAAAGCGGCAGGGTTATGGACAGACTTATATGCGGCGATGTCGGCTATGGAAAGACAGAAGTTGCAATACGAGCTGCATTTAAGGCTGTTCAGGACGGCAAGCAGGTGGCTTACCTTGTTCCTACAACGGTGCTTGCAAGCCAGCATTTTTCAACATTTGAGGAGAGAATGAAAGGCTTTCCTGTTAATGTCGGTCAGTTGTCAAGCTTCAGGACAAGTGCACAGAATAAAAAGACGATTGAAGGGCTTAAGAATGGCACGATAGATGTTGTTATAGGAACGCACCGTGTATTGTCAAAGGATGTGCAGTTTAAGGATCTGGGACTGCTTATTATTGATGAGGAACAGCGTTTTGGTGTTGCACATAAAGAAAAGATTAAAGAATTAAAGAACAACATAGACGTTCTTACATTAAGTGCAACTCCTATTCCAAGAACACTTCATATGAGCCTTGTCGGTATTAGGGATATGAGTGTTCTTGAAGAGCCGCCGGTGGACAGACATCCGATACAGACATTTGTTACAGAACATAATGATGAGATGATAAGAGAGGCGGTTACAAGAGAACTTGCACGAAATGGACAGGTGTATTATGTATACAACAAGGTAAGGGACATTGAGGAACGTGCTGAGTATATACAAAATCTTGTTCCTGATGCGGTTGTTGCGTATGCACATGGACAGATGGATAAGCGTATGCTTGAAAAGATTATGTATGAGTTCGTCAATGGAGAGATAGATGTTCTTGTATCTACGACAATTATAGAAACAGGTATGGATATACCTAACTGTAACACTATGATTATAGAAAATGCTGACCAGTTCGGGCTTTCCCAGCTTTACCAGTTAAGGGGAAGAGTTGGACGAAGTACAAGAACGTCATATGCTTTTCTTATGTACAAAAGGGATAAGATGATATCCGAGGTTGCAGAGAAGAGATTAAGTGCTATAAAGGAATTCTCTGACCTTGGTTCGGGATTTAAGATTGCTATGAAAGACCTTGAGATAAGAGGTGCAGGAAATGTGCTTGGAAAGAGCCAGCACGGGCATATGGCGGCAGTAGGTTATGACTTGTATTGTAAAATGCTTAATCAGGCAGTCAATAACTTAAAGGGCATAAAGAACGAATACAGTTTTGAAACTACTGTTGATCTGGAAGTTGATGCATATATTCCAGCTTCATATATTAAGAGCGAATACCAGAAATTAGATATCTATAAAAGGATTGCAGCACTTGAAACGAGGGAAGAATTGTCAGATATGAAAGATGAGCTTTCAGACAGATATGGAAGTATTCCTTCGTGTGCTTCTAATCTTTTGATGGTAGCACTTATAAAGAGCAAGGCACATAAGATAGGAATTATGGAGATTAAGGGCGAAACTGCCGCTAATCCGGCAGGAGGTGCATCTAACTGGAGAACAGTTATGAATATATATCCTAAGGCTGATATAGATTCTGATGCAATTCCTAAACTTCTTGAAAGCTTCGGTGGGGCTTTGGATTTTAAAGTAAATGGAGTGCCATATTTTATATGGACAGTTACTAAAAGAAAATTTACAAGCCAGAAAGAATACCTTAACGGACTTTTAGATATGATGGATATTATGGAAGATGCAATTAGTACTTTACAAAATTAAATATAGTGGTATAATAATGACAATTTAGCACTTTAAAGTGTAACGCTTTAAAGCATAATAAAGCGTGTGCAGAAGCATATCAGGCATATGCAATATTTTCCTGTACACTGATACTAGATTGAGAACACCCGGTGCGGGAATTATTTTCTTAGCTTTTACCGGGAAAGAATGGAGGATTACTATGGAACAGAAAGGCGAGTTAGTATCATTCAGACCAGATATTAAGGTCGTTGATTGTACACTTAGGGATGGAGGTCTTGTTAACAATTTTGAATTCAGCGAAGATTTTGTGCGCGATTTGTATAAGGCAAATGTAGCCGCAGGTGTTGATTATATGGAATTTGGATATAAGGCATCAAAGGAAGTCTTTAAGGTTGAGGATTACGGCAAGTGGAAGTTCTGCGATGAGAAAGATATAAGAGCTATCGTTGGTGATAATGATACAGACTTAAAGATTTCTGTTATGGCAGACGTAGGAAGAACTGATTACAAGAAAGATATAATTCCTAAGTCTGAAAGTGTTATAGATATGGTAAGGGTAGCTACATATATTAATACTATACCTGCGGCTATAGAGATGATTAATTACTGTGCAGATATGGGATATGAAGTTACTATTAATATTATGGCTATCTCTACAGCAAGTGAGAATGAGTTAGACCTTGCACTTGAACTTCTTGCTGCACAGAGCAAGGCAAGCGTAATCTACCTTGTAGACAGCTACGGTTCACTTTATCCTGAACAGATAAGAAGACTTGCAGATAAATACATCAGGATTGCTGAGAAATACGGAAAGAGAGTTGGTATACACGCACACAATAACCAGCAGCTTGCATTTGCCAACACTATTGAGGCGTGCACAATAGGTGTAAGCTATCTTGATGTTACAATGAGCGGAATGGGCAGAGGTGCAGGTAACTGTTATACAGAGCTTCTTATGGGCTTCTTAAGAAATCCAAAGTACAGAATTTCACCAGTTCTTAAGTTCATTGAAAATCATATGGTTCCACTTAAGAAAGCCGGAGTTGTATGGGGGTGTGACGTCCAGTATATGATTACAGGAAATGCTAACCAGCACCCAAGAACAGCAATCGCATTCACAGGAGAAGGCAGAACAGACTACGACAACTTCTACACACAGATTACAAGCTATGAATGATCGCGAAAGCAATGAGCCGTGCCAGACATAATTTAAAGACACAGTTGTGCTTGCACAAAATTGTGGCTTTGCATTATGTCTGATAGGGCG
>OJNI01001824.1_pt1 | contig 11846 bp, 8 predicted proteins | sample 1597441 | NCBI WGS metagenome assembly OJNI01 (sample SAMEA2452131, study PRJEB22498) | human gut metagenome | reverse complement strand
CCTTCCGGGAATTTGTAAGAGATATTGAGTTCCGGTGTGGTTTCGCCTGCCGGAAGAACGCCTTCATAGTGCCAATAACCATCATCTTCGGCTTTCCATCCGCCATTCGGAGCAGTATAGGTAAGTTCCATTGGGGCAAATGCTGTTACTCTTACGAAGCAATCATAATCACCGGTATTTGTAATGGTGACGTGCTTGCCATCTTTATCGACTGTTTCGTTAGGGATGGTTTCGGTAAATCCCATATTCATCGTCACACCGCCACCGGCTGTTGTATAAGTTGTGAAGTATGCCATTGCACTTCCAACTGCCAGGGTTCCGGTAAGAGCAAGTGCTGCCGCTGCCATGATAAGTGGTTTCTTATGTAACTTTCTCATTCCGACTCCCCCTTTCTAGTTCTTTGCTGCCGGTTCGGTGTACTGATACTGACCATTTTCGTCCAGCTTGAAATTATTTCTTACACCGTATCCGCCATTCATATTGTCATCGACATCATTTGTAAAGGAAACGGATGCAGGAGTGTTAGTTGAACCTCTATCAGTTGCTACAATCGTTGCCGTTTGATCATTTGCTGAGGTAAGCTTGTAGCTTGCACCACTGTACACTTCTGTAACTTTTACCTTAGCTCCTGCAGGAATCTTTGTAATTGTTACGGAAGAGTCACCTGCGGCCTCAAAGTCAAGGGACTCGATGCGGGTTTCTGTTTTATTAATTTCAATCTGGAATACGAAGGTTGCTTTTTTACCGGTTGTTGCATTGTGATTTTTAAGTCTTTTATTGATTATCAGATCACCATATCTTGCATGTTCTTCATGTTTCAGACCAATTGCATTGGTAGCTGTCAGATCGTAGATCCAGTTATCGTTACCATTGCTGTAATAATTATTGGTCGGAAGTGATACCAGGTAAGGTGTAAATGTATAGGTATAATTCGTGGTAACTACTTCCGGTGTATCGACAAGGTAAAGTCCGGTAGCAAGATCAGCCAGACTTCCGGTTCCAGCTTTTAAAGTAACTGTAGCGGTTTTTTTTACGGATTTTGTCAGCATCTCCTGCGCCTCTTTGGCACGGTCAGCCCATTTGCTTGCTGCTGTATCTTTATCATCGGCACTTACCGAAGATACATCCAGTCCGGTGAAATCTTTGGTTGCGGTATAGTTACCGGATACGTCTACATCTGCCACCTTATAAAGATTCACTTGAATGTCGGTAGTTGTCAGTTCGTTGCCTTCCCCGCTTACACTGAATGCAACCGAACACTTCCGGTCCGTATCGATCGCATTCGCAGCTCTGGCACCAGGCAGAGTGAGAAGCGGAAATGCAAGAGCGAGAGCTAACAAAAACGTGGTTCCTTGTTTTAATCGTTTATTCATCATCGCCTCATGTCCTCCTTAAAAATCTTGGTTATTCTTTGTGAGCTTTTCTCTTGGAAAGGAATCGCAAGAGAATGATCACAAGAATCGTGATTGAAAGTCCTAAAATTAAATAAAGCATATAATAATTCTGAATGGCTTTTACCATAGAATCTGTAACTGATTCGGTAGCATCCTCTTCGCCGTTATATGGAACTCTGGTTCCTCTTACGAGAAGACGATGGGAGTTGACTCCATATGGTGTACAGGTAAATAAAGTTACCTGGTCTTTTCCTTCTTCAATCTGGAGTGCTTTCTCCAGTGTTTCATGATCGTCTTTGTCTACCATCGGAAGAATCTGGTCTACCTTGTAGGCAAGGACTTCATCCAGTACATGGATGTAAAATTTATCGCCAACTTTGAGCTGATCGATATCGGTAAAAAGCTTTGCGCTTGGAAGTCCACGGTGAGCTGCGAGAACACTGTGGGTACTCTCCCCTCCGATCGGAAGCTTTGTGCCGTTCAGATGTCCGACACCGGTCTGCAGATCCTTGTCACCGGTACCATGGTAAATGGCAAGCTTGATGTTGATCTTCGGAATGGAAAGATATCCCATTACTCCGTCATCTGCAACGTTCAGGATCTTCCAGTATTCGGTATCTTTGATGTCATTTTCATCTTCACCAAATACATCTCCGTAGAGGTTGTTCTGCTGAATGGTATCATTGAAAGCTTTTGCCTTTTCCCACTCAGAGGTGAAGTCCTCCGGTTCCATGTCCTGTATTGTATTGTCATAGCTGCTGATCAGCTGATTCTGTCTGTAGGTGTTCCACTGGTTGGATACCATCGGATAGATCAGAATCCCAAATCCTATCAAGAATAACAGACCGAAAAGGAAGGTTGAGATTTTTCTTTTCATAGGCATATTCCCTTTCTCGTTCTTATTCTCTTTTTAAGAGGTCTCATTTTTCTTCTTTTGAAGCTTCTTCTCCTTTAAGTATAACACAAGGATGAAGATTGTGGTAATTACAAGACCAATAATTACCCATAAAAGATAATTTGTATGAAGACTAATTCCGCTGAGCGGTGTCTTCTCATCGGCAACTTCCTGTTCCGCATAAGGTACTCTGTGACCACGGACCAGAAGCCGCTCGGTATTGACTCCGTATGGAGTACAGGTTAAAAGTGTTACAAGATCTTTTCCTTCTTCTACTGCAAGAGAGGAAGTTTCTTCCGGTTTTACTACGGAAATCTTGTCGACTTCATAACATAATGTTTCGTTTAATACATGGATCAGAAAATGATCGCCTTCTTCCAGCTGATCCAGATCGGTAAAAAGAGACGCACTCGGAAGTCCACGGTGTGCGGAGATAACGGCGTGTGTACTTTTACCGCCGATTGGAAGAGAGCTTCCTTCCAGATGTCCGGCTGCCTGTTTGAGAACATCTTCGTCGGTAGTGTGGTAGATTGGAAGCTTGATGTCAATCTTCGGGATCTCCACGATTCCCATCATCTCGTCACCGGCAATATTCAGAGCATCCATGTAGGACTGATCTTCTTTGTCACTGGTTGCGGCAACTGCAAATGAGTCAGGAAGGATACTTGGAAGTAATGCTTCGTTGTAAGCTTCTGCTTTCTGCAGTTCTGCGTCATAATCAATCTCATGTGCTGCATCCTTTTCGGATACAGTCTGTTCATAACTGCTGATCAATTGCTTTTGCCTGTAGTTATTCCACTGGTTTGCAACGAATGGATACAGCAGTAAGGACAACCCGGCTAAAAATATGATGCCAATAATAAGTTTGTTTGCTTTGCGTTTCATCCGAATTCTCCTTGCTGTTGTATTATTTTTTAGGAATCCGGGGCGACCTGCCCCGGATTCAATATCTGATTATAAATAATTATTGCAATTATTTGTTGTCTGATTTCTTGCGGCTTGCGAAGAACAGACCAGCTGCTGCGATCATGATAACGCATCCAGCGATTGTGAAGATTGTTGTACCGATACCACCGGTTGATGGAAGAGCGGAAAGATTATCATTAGTCAATGTAACTTTATCAAAATTATTAAATGTATAAACTTTACTTGTTTCATTAGATGTTTTTTCAGCACCTGTTAATACATGGTAATCTTTCTGAATCTTGTAACCTGCTGGGGCATTTGTTTCCTGAACACAATATGTTTTCTGTGCATCCAAACCTACAAAAGTAGTAGTTCCATCTTCGGCGGTAATTTGAGAATCACCTACTTTTTTAACCCAAATTGTTTTAGTTTCTGTAGTAGTAGTTCCAGTAATTACAGATGCATCCTCTACTTTTGTATATCCGTCTTTCGCTTCTTCTGAGTATTCGTATAATGTAAATTCTGCACCAGAAAGTTTTTTGCCAGTAGGTTCTTGAGCTAATTTTTCTACAGTAACTTTTACTTTTGCAGATGTTACAGAATCACCATCTGTATCAAAATTTGATTTGATCTCATTTTTTACGTTACCTTCACCTGCTCCTACAATAGCAGTATATTTAATAGTAACAGTTTTGCCAGCATAATTTGGATTGTACTTGAAAGCAATCTGCAGGCTAGCTGTGTTTTTATAATTGTTTACTGTATAATCAGTATTTGGAACAAGAGCGGTATTCACACCTGCAACTTTAATCTCTAAACTGTTTTCTTTAAAAGTAGCATTTGTTAATTTGTCTGTAGCAGTGAAAGTTTTCTTCTCTGCATCTGCTGAATAGTATGGATATTCTGCAGTTACAGTATAGTCAATTTCGTCACCTTCAGATACAGATTCTGCAGAATCATCATCAATAACTTTTGTTACTTTGTTCTTTGAACCTTTAACTGTAAGAGAAGCATCAGCAAGTTTTCCTAATCCTTCATCTTTAATGTATGCAAGCATTGGAAGATAGCTATAACCTGTAGCATTAGCAGTAACTAAATATAAACCAGCTTTATTTAAATTTGTAATAGCGTTAGGAACATCATCTGTTGTTGTTGTGATATTAGCATTATTTGTAGCAGTCAGTGCTGATAATGCTGCACCTAATTCACTAGAAGCATTGATTGTTCCAGTAGCAGCATGATTGTCTGCACCTAAATTGATTACTTTCTGAAGAGCTTCATCTTTTGTGCCCCCAAAGTTGGTTGTAAATACATTTGCAATCTCATCTGAACTAAATTTCCAACCCAGTGTAGAAGTTGTATCTGGTTCTACAATCTGAAGATACTTAATAACTGTGTCTTTAGTAAGAGTATCACCACTTAAGTTGATAGTTGCTGTTGTATCAGCGGCAAACGATGTCATACTCATTCCGAGTATCATAGCCAGCGTTAATAACACTGCAAAGATTTTTCTCATCTTCTTCATATTTTTGTCTCCTTTTCTTTTAAGGGCTTTGCCCATTTTTTATTGTCCCCTCATATGGGATAATAACGTTTTTGTGTGGCAAGAAGCCACTGAAAAATTAATCCTTACAATTATTTTCCCAGCACCTCCTTGCATTTGTTTTTATATAAGATCCATACGGCCGCAAACATAAGTAACATGCCGCCAATCATATACAAGTAAATTCCGGTGCCTCCAGTTGATGGAAGGTCGTATAATGGTGTGTTGTTGAAGTAGTAGTTCTGATTCAAACTTTCATCGGCTTTAGTTATTACAACTTTAGAAATTACAGTTGGGTCAGATACTTCCTTTTTGATAGTCCATGTATTGGTATTTAAAGAATATCCAGTAGGTGCTTGAATTTCTTCAAATGTATAGGTGTCTGTTTTCCAATCGTTAAATAAGAGTGGTTTTTTACAATCTTTGTCTGAATACCATCTAACTAATCCGTCATTATCGGAAAGACCATAATATACATTATTAGGGTTTTTGCCTGTTAATGAAAACTTGGCACCAGCGAGTTTTGGATGCTCCTTGGTATCAGGATTTGTACTTGTACTTTGCTTATATATAGCAAATACGTTTACGATATAATTACCTGTTACAGATGTATCAGTTACAATGTTACCACCTTTTGGTACATTTATTTTGTTTAATTTAGAATCGTTAATTTCTTTCGAATCTGTTTGAGGTGGAACGATTGTTTTACCAGCTTGATTTAAAATGGCTGTTCTTTCTTCAAGAGTCTTAGCAACAAACTTTACTGACAAAGTATATGTTTCAACTTTGTTACCAGTTACATCCGCCAGATGATCACCATTCATGCCTGTTGAATCAGGAACAAATTCAAATTCAAATTGACCAACGACATCATTATTTGTATTAGGATAACTATAATCTTTTGTGATTTTGGTTCCACTTCTTAAAGAAGCAATGTCTTCGTCAGTCAGTTCTGGTATTCCGGCGTCTCCTAACTTAAGAGATGTCTTGGAATCTAATTCCATAATCTTATAGGCTTTCAGTAACTCATTAGCAAATTTATCAGATGTAATTGTTTCACCCTTGTAGAATGTAATTTCTTTACTGTCAATAGCCGGAGTTAATAATTTTACATTTACAGATGGCTGAGGGAATGGTTTGGTGTTGGTTGTTTCATCATCAACGTAAATTCCTGAATCTGCACCATTGGTAGGAACTTCATTTCCACCAATAAAATCATCTTTTGCCTGAATGTTGAAACTTGCATTCCATCCAGAATTTTCTGTATCTTGTGCATTGCCAATTTTGGCAGCATCACCAGTCCACTTAATTGTTGTTGTGCCATCAGCATTTTCTGTAATTACAATTGAGCCATCAGCTTTTGTATAAGTCGTTGTATTGGTTTCAGTGTTTTTTACACCTGCAACCTTACCAACTAAAGCAATACGACTTTCTTCTGTTAATTTAAATCGTGCATCAATTGTATCTACTATTTTTGCAGGTGAAATGGAATATAAATCACCGATCTTTGCTGCAAGGTTTTTGAAAATATCAGCAAGGTTGGATGCATTACCGGTGGTGAAAGCATATGTGTTATCACCAGAAGCTTTTGTAGCTATGTAATCTGATAAAAATACTGTATCTGTGGTTAAGGTATCATGATTGTAAGTGATAGTCTGACTCCATCCTGATCCGCTTGTTGTCGTATGTCCGGTTTTCTTATAAGATGAATCACTGTCTCCTTTATGCCAATAAATCTGCGAATCTTTAGCCGATCTATCATCTTTAAAGTATCCAATAGTGTAAAGAATTGCATTGCCGTCGTTTTGGGCCTTTATTTTGTCGGCATAATTGCAAGCTTTGTTGGCAACCATACAATTGAAACGTTGCTCTTCAGTATTTTGTGCATAACCTTGTTCCTTATAATGTCCTGGCATACCATCTGTAAAAAGTAATACATATTTATTTTGATTATGAGCACTTTTTATTTTAGTATATGCTTGATTTAAGGCATCACCCATTGGTGTTCCACCATTAGGTTCAGTTATGGTGTTGTTTATAAAAGAATTTAATGTATTAACACCTTCTGGGGTTAAAGTCTGATAATTCTGCACTATTGTAGTACCGTTAGTAGTTGTACTTCCACCATAAAACCATATAATAGATACTTCGCTTTCAGGAGAATTTGCCTGTAAAGTTGATATAAAACTTTGAGCAGAAGCTTTTACTGTTGTTAAACCGTTGTCTCCAAGAGAACTACTTGCGTCTAATACTAATACAACACTTGCCTTTTGAGCGGCGGTTCCTTCGTTTCGACCGGTAGTTTCAGCATTTAAGTTTATCTGAAAAATACGGGAAGATTCATCAATAACTTCTGCGGATTTTCCATTTGTAAGATTCTTTGTAGCTTCTTCTTTTTCAGTGCTGTTCTGTATAGTTGTAACTGCTGTTTTAGAACTATCACCGGTTTTATACATTTTAACATCAGAAACTCCAACTTCTACAGTCCAAGTATCTTTAGAAGCAATGTAACCGCTTGGTGCAGCTGTTTCTTTTATGATATATGTACCACTATATAAATTATCGAATCGAACATTTCCAGTATTATCAGATGCAGCAGTATCTTTTACGGTTGTTCCATCAGAATTATATAAGGTAAATGTTGCGCCAGGTAATGTAGTACCTGAAGTTGAGGCTTTTGTAAAGGTTAATGACTTTGGAGCTTCTTCCGAATTGATGACTTTACTGTTAGGAAGTGTAAAGTTCATTTTACAGTTAGACTCATAAGCACCGCGTTCCATATAAAGGATTGTTAATGTATGAACCGTATCCTTATCTGCATATTCTTTTTTGTCTTGTTCAGTATAATTATCATTTTTTAAAAGGATCTTCCATAAATCTACTTCTTTAGATAAAGCAGAATGGATACCACCAAGATCGATTACGACTTGGCCACCATCTTTTTTAGCATCTAAAATAGCCCAAAGATCATCATCACCGGTAAAAGAATAATTCAAATCACCAAGATAATCACCGATCTTAAATTCGATGTCATAACGCATACCAAAAAAGCAATTATGCTTATGAGGGTTATTTGCGTCATCTTTATAGAGGTCGCGTATTGAATCAAGAGGAAAGAAATTAGAACCTTTGTTTGAATCATAACCAGATAAAGCAGGAGTTCCGTCCGGCTTGTTTACACCTGTTAAAGTATAAGTATCACCATTCCTATTGAAGTTTAATTTATATCCAGATAAAATCTGTTTTCCAGGTTTTTGTTCGCTGGTGAAAAATCCAGGTTCATACATTTGCTGATTAGAAGAATTTCTTTCCATAATCAGTGCGCCGGTATCAAAGTTTACACCTTTTATAATTCCGGTAGCAGCATTACCATTACCAAAAACTTTACCATTAACGTTATTTACCTCGCCGCCACCAGATTTTTCATTCCAAGTATTAATATAAACAGTTGAACCATTTACATTTATTGTTGTATTATATCCGTTTTCAGAATACTGATTATTTGCCAATCCACTTGCAAATCGTGTTGTATCGGATGATGAAGAACTATAGTTGTTTGCATCGTTAATGCTTACATTGTTATCACCTTTTACCTGATAGTCAAACATCTGAACTGATTCATCAGAATTACCAGTCGTAGCAGAGTAATATACTCGATAGGTCTGTTTTTCAGTGATGACTTCATCACCCTTTAATTCATCCCCCTCAGAACCATCGGTGTTAATTTTGACTACTTTTTCAGCTTTATAGTTTATTGGAGAGCTAAGATCTTTAATTTCCTGTCCTTTTGCCAAATGAACTGTAGAATCTCTATATAACTGTTTCTTAGGATTCTGTAAATAATGTTGAACAGTAATTTTAACACCTGCATCTGTTGTGGTTGTGATTACGTAAGTTGAAAAATGATTGGTAGTCATTGTAACTGTCTCAGTTGTTGCAGTCTCAGTTACAGTATTTGCAACCTGATTGTGTTCATCTACGTGATATACATCTACTTTTTCAGAATCTGTAATATTCTCAGTGACTTCGCCGCCTTCAAATTTAACATTAACATCTCCGGTTGGCTGGGATTCAACACCATCTACTAAAAGTTTGATGTCATATGCTTTATATGTAGCAATTTTGATATTATTTTCATCTTCTTTTTTCTTTAAAGCAATTTCAACATCCTTTGTTTCATTTTCATTTAACTCAGATGCGGAAATCTCATAAGTAGTACCTTCTGGGAAAGAAGAATGAGGACCAGACATTGTAATAGTGGTTCCATTTACTGTTGTCTGGATAGAAACATCGCTTTCTTTTTCAATGGCTTCCTGCTCAGCTACAGCAGAACTATCTTCGGTAGTAGGTTCTTCTGATACATTTTCTTCCGTTTGCTGTTCTTCTTGAGTTTCTACAGCTTGTTCTTGATTTTCTTCTGCTTCCGCTACAGGTTGTTGCTCGTCAGTCGAGTCATCCATGGATGTAGCCACCGGTTCATCTGCCATTGTAGTGGTCTGATCCTGGGCTTGCGTATCCAAATCATCAGCAAATGCTGATATCGCACTGCTAAGCACTAATACCATGCAAAGCATGAATGCTATTAAACGTTTCTTTGTTTTACTTTTCATGGCGTCCTCCTTCTATTCCTCAATTCTGACTTCATAATTGTTATCAAGTGCTCCGTCTATCAGCTTCAATAATTCAAGGGCACTGCGGAAATGCTGCTCTCGCTGCTCTTCCACCCAAGTAACGCTGCCCTGCCAGGTACCGTTCTGCTGATCCATGATTTTTATTAAAAAAGTTCTTGTATTTTTTTGCTTTTTATTCATGTCAGTTTTCATCTGCCCTTCCTAATTATTTAGACTTTTTTATCTTATATAGGTATTGTATCTGACAAAGCATTACGTGAATCATTACCAATAACGGAAAATATTAACTTTTTTAAGCTATAACAAGAAATAGTAATGTTTTTGTAATAATATAATGATTTGATACCAGGGGCAAAAGGTCAGAAAGCCGATGCAAGCTTGCTTGCGAGAGTGCAAAGCACGTAGCAATCTGGTATCAAAGGGGGCAAAATACCTTTTACCCCAACATCATGATTTGTAGGAGTGCGTAATATTTGTGTCTGACTCTACTATATGTATTGGGATATTAGAATAGAAGTAAAAGTGGGGAATAATGTGATGGAAGTGCAAAAAGAATAGATTGCGGGGAGCGCATAGAAAAGGAGCAATCTGGTTATAGCGGTGAGGAAGAGGGATTTTCCGGACAAAAAGATCCCGTGACTGATATAGGGGGAGATGCACTGCATCTTAGACGGTGATCAGTCACGGGATGGGGTAAGGGTTATTTAGTTTTTATTCAATGCCTAATTCTTTTAATAGTTTCTTTTGATATTCGATGTCTTCGGTAGCGCGTTCGAGGTCGCTGTAGCGTTTGGCTTTTAGGAGATATTTGTTTAGTAGTTTAAATTCATTTAATTCTGCTCTGATTTCAGCGCGTCCTTCCATAAGCCCTTCCGCTCTACCTTCTTCTCTGGCATCTTCCTTCAAGGTTTTCTCATATAAGTCTTTATCATATGTCGTCAGGATCATATTTGTCACCTCCGCTCGATGTTTCTTGAGAAAATCTGCCAACACATCCTGGTGAATACAGGTATCAATTGCCTTTTCTAATGCATCTTCCACAGAAGGTTCTGACTGTATATATTCCCTGACACATTGGACGAATATGGAATATTCTTCAAGCCTTCTGCAGTGCTTCATCAGCTCCTGATTGTGACCATAGTTGATGTTCAACATGGTTGCGGTGCATTCCAGGCAAGGTGCTTCGTTATCTGTATTTTCAAAGCAGTCTGAAAGCTTTAACTCCATGGAATCTGGCTGGTTTTTTGTACCATTGTAAAAGACAATATATTTCGGCTTTGGAAGTCGGACTCTTTTTTCATGGTAGATCATCAGATTATTATCTGCAACATACTAAAGATCATTCTCCATAACCGGTCCTTATACTGCCGGTTGTGGGTTTGTTTGCTATGGCGAGATTTCTTCTTTTGTTTTCTCATTGCTTACCTCCATTATAATAGAAAGCAGTTCATAAGTAAATTCGCCATATCTCATGTTTCATGTAGATATAAGATTTTTTCTACAATCAAAGAATTCATATATCATATATGATTCGATTTTCTACATACGCCTATTCAAATGGTACTGGAGTTTTTTGTGAAAAGCAATTAAGAAAGAATAAAATTTTAAGATAATTAAAAGGCACCCTCCGATCATATTCCGTGATCAGACAATGCCTGTATAATTCTTATTCATTCATGTAATGATATCTCTCGCAATGCCATTCCTTTAAACGAATGTATTGCTGAGAATTTTAAGCAGTTCAAGTACGCTTACAAACTGTTGTGTAGAGTTACCTTCAATCCAGCGGACGATGCCCTGCCAGGATGAATTCTGGCGGTATCTGACATTGAGAAAGAAAGTCCCTTTTTGTCCACGATTCTCGATGAAATCTTCCGGTGACTGTACTTTATCAAGCCGGTCAACACCTGAAAACTGGGTTGAAGTGAAAGAACGTGCGCTGGTGGATGCCTGTGGAAATTCGAGTCTGTCGAAGAAATCATCAGCTAATTCGATCAGCTGAAGGATATTGGTGAATTTCCAGGGTTCTTTGCTGTAGCAGTGATAAATTCGACCGGACAGCTCTCCATCATTAATATTATCAATACACATGTTAATAAAGTTTGGTGCATACCAACTGATTTGATAGCTTTGTTCCATAAATTATCTCCATTTCTGCCCTGCTGCGAAGATAACATGATTGCAGCTTACCAGGTTTTATTCTCAGTATTGAACTGAATCGGTGAATCTTGCTGGTCTACTTCGGCTACAGAGGACACGAAGTAGTCCAGGTACTGCTTCCAGCTTTTATGCTCTCTGGAGAAGTATCTCTGGATTCTGTCGAAAATCATGCTGCAGTTCTCTTTATTCGTACCAACGAGAAGTATCAGAAACTGTGATGGGCTGTATTTGGTAAAGGAGTCCCCTTTACGCAGACACTGCTGGATCGTATTCTGAAGCTCACCTGAAAGAACTTCAAGCTTGTCCGGCTTGTCCAT
>OJNI01001815.1_pt1 | contig 11882 bp, 8 predicted proteins | sample 1597441 | NCBI WGS metagenome assembly OJNI01 (sample SAMEA2452131, study PRJEB22498) | human gut metagenome | reverse complement strand
GGGGGGCAAGAACTCTTTACACATCATTACAGATTTTTGCTGGTATCCATTGACGAGACAGTAAGCAGAACTGATCTCCAGAACCTTCAGGATCGTCTTATGGCCCCGCCCGAAGGGTTTGTTACGGTAGATTCCGTCAGTAAAAATTTATTCCGTATAGATGGCAAGATCTGTGTCAGTGCTTTAAAACCTGCCGAAGACAACGGAAAAGATTGGATTTTACGTCTTTATAACGTGGAAGAACATTCTGTCTCAATAAGGATATCTTCTTCTGTTGTATTCCGAAAAGCGGTACTCTGTAACATGCTTGAGCGTGAGATTTCTTCGCTTTCATGGGAAGAGAATCAGCTCCTCTGTGACATTCCCGCAGGTAAAATCATAACTATACGTTTTTGCAAGGGGTAATCCACTATCTGTAACATTTTCTGATAATTGAAAACAGCAGCATCTTATCATATAAAACAGAAAGGTTAGAAATAATGATAAATATTCTTGAGTATCCCGATATGATTATATGGGACAAAAAAATAGGGGCGGATCACGAATGTGATTCACGTAAAATACTTTTTCAAGACGGAGAAGTATTGATTAAAGCGCCGGAAGGTGTTTCTTTTGTTACGCTTCGTTGGTTGGGAAATATACCGCTGAACGGAAAGGTGTTTGGAGATGTATTTGAACGTACTTATGCGGATCTTGAGTGGCGCGGAATATTGCCGGAACGGGTAATGCCTTGGTATTGCGCGATATATGACGGGAAATTGTGTGAAGGCTTCGGGGTTAAAGTCCGTCCCAATGCGTTGTGCTTTTGGCAGATAGACGAGCTTGGCGTATCTTTAACGTTGGATTTGCGCAGCGGTACGCAACCCACCCGAATTGTCAAAGAACTTTGCGCCGCAGAACTTGTGCATTTTATCTCGAATGAATCTCCCTTTTTGTTTATGAAAAGATTTTGCCAGGTGATGGCAGATTCCCCCGTTTTTCCGAAGCAGCCCGTATATGGAAGCAATAGCTGGTATTATTGTTATTCGCCTTCCAATCCGGATTTGGTGGAGAAGGATGCGATTCTTCTCGAAGAATTGACATCGGATTTTGAAAACCGTCCGTATACAGTAGTTGACTGCGGTTGGTCCGATACTTGCACTCCGGAAGATCCTTGTCCGGGAACCGCTATGACGGAAGGAAGCAAAACCTTCGGGGATATGAAAGAACTGGCTGAGCGAATCAAACGTCACGGTGTGCGTCCCGGTCTTTGGCTTCGTCCGCTCTGTGTTTCAAACAGCGAATCTTTCCCGGAAAAACTGATTTTACATAAGGTAGCACCCTATTCATATCCTTGCTTGGATCCTTCTCAGCCGGAAGCGCTTAATATTATTGCTCGTGATATCAAAAAAGTAACCGCCGAATGGGGTTACGAGCTTATTAAGATTGACTTTTCTACCTATGATTTGTTTAAACGTTTTCATGAATACGGTATGATTGATAATATGAACGGCGAAGTAAAATTTGCCGATGATACTAAAACGACTGCACAGATCGTCAAGGATTTCTATGCGGTTGTAGCAGAGAATGCTTCCGGAGCTGTGATTATCGGTTGTAACTGTATAAGTCATCTTTGCAGCGGATATTTTCATCTGTACAGAACCGGAGACGATACCTCGGGACAGGTATTTGAACGAACAAGACGCATGGGCGTTAATACCTTGGCTTTCCGCCTGTGTCAGCATAAGGTATTCTATGATATTGATGCCGATTGTATCGGACAGACAGATAAGATATCATGGGAGCGCAACAAGGCTTGGCTGGATATTTTGGCAAACAGCGGTACTCCTCTCTTTGTCTCGATTCATCCGGATACGATAACAAATGAACAGAAAGCAGCTTTGCGGGATGCGTTTCGTCATGCATCGCAACAGACGGATGTATTAGAGCCTTTAGATTTTACGGATTTGCGGTATCCTGTCCGTTATTTAATAAACGGGGAAGAAAGGCGCTATCAGTGGCTTGAAAATACAGGAGTAACAGATTTTACCATATAATTTTAGCATTAGAGAAATGAATCGTTTATGCGACTGTTATCCGATAAGTCAGGTTGTAATCAATTTTTACAATGACTCATCAAGCCATTCATAATAATTCAAATACTATGATAACAAGGAACTGTAATATGTTGGTGAAAAAGGAAAATAAGGAGAGCGTTTCTTCAAATCCGGTTTTGGAAATGAAAGATTCGTGTCGGAGCTCCGTTAAACTCGGTTGCTATTACTTCAATAACTGGGTTTCCCCTGAGGTGTGGAGTTCGATAAAGTATTTTAAAGAAGAAAATCTTGAGCCGATATTGGGCTATTATCGAGATGACTCCGTAGAAGTTCAGGAATGGCATATTCGCCAGGCAACGCAGCATGGTATCTCATTTTGGGTATTTGATTGGTATTATGACGTAGCTTCGCGTACGGTGCCTTACGGAGATGCCGCTCTTGATAACGGCTTTTTAAATACGGGCAATTGCAATGATATGGAATTTGCCATCATGTGGTGTAACGAAGAGAAGGATATTTCCGGATGGACTGAAGAAGCATTGCTTGATATGACCCATATTATCTGTGAAAGATACTTGACCAAAAGCAACTATTTGAAGACACCCGACGGAAGGAATTATTTTGAAATAACGCGCCCCGACCGACTGATTGATCACTTCGGTCTCCAAGGAACAAACACCATTCTGAGAAAAATGAATGAAGCGGCGGCAGAATACGGAGGTTTCTATTATGTAGCGATCAAATATCCGACAGATGCCGATGCAACTGAATTAAAAGCGGCGGGGTTTGACGCTCTTACACTTTATTCGTACAATAATGACGGTGCTCCCAAAGGCGCCATGTCAGCGCCTTATGAAACCATTCTTCCGGCTGTTGAGCCGATAATCCGCACAGGCGTTAAATCCGGTATTCTTCCCGTTATTCCCTGTGTTTCCCCCAATTGGGATTCAAGACCATGGGCTGGATTGGGAGGACGGGGAAGCTGGCGTACCGGATCAACTCCCGAATTGTTCGCAGATATGTGTGTTGCTTTGCAAAAATATACAGATCCCGGACTAAATATGATGCTTATCGGTACATGGAACGAATTCGGAGAGGGGTCTCATATTGAGCCTACGGTTGCAAAAGGGTGTAAATATCTTGATGCGATGCAAAAAGCCCTTTTCCCCGATTCCTATACGGAACACGAAGCGCTTATTCCAACCGAAGAAGAAAAAGTGCGTATGGACTATAACGATATTCCTCCCGTTAATCCCGAAAAAGAGCAGGATGGTAATCTTGTTATCAACCCGAGCTTTGAACGTGATTACGGATGGGGGATTTTCGGCATTGGTGAAATGCAATATTCGGAGGATTGCGTAGACGGAAAGAGATCTTTTGTTTTACCTCCTGTGCAAATGGGAGTAAAATCAAAATATCTGATAGAGGTTGAGCTTCATGCTGTCTATAATCTCAGCGTTTGGGTGAAGGGAAAAGCGGAGATGCAGTGTGCGCTTTTTGACAAGGATCGCATGTGGCTTAAGAAAAAATACGAGAAATTTGATGAATGCGCGCAGAATCGGGACGACGGCAGATGGGTTCAGTTAAAAGGAAAATTTGTGAATACCGAAGAAGATGTTGTATTTATTGATATCGAGATTAAAAATACCGGTGAAGCTGATGTTCTTGTTGATTTGGCAGAAGTACGCAGGTTTGAATCCGGAATTTAACTTGAGTGTTTTGAATAATTAAATTAAGGAGCGAAGTTTATGAATCGATTCCCAAAAGTATCGAATATTTTAATGAGTATCATACTGGTATTTCAGATGGTGCTATACACGATGATTCCGGCTTTTGCTGCCGGAGATTCTGAAAGCGTCAATTTGTTTCCGAATCCCGACTTTGAAAAGAAAAACGATGAATGGCAGCTGCTGACAGGAGAGGAGCCATCCTATTCGTCTGAAAAATTTCATGAGGGTGCACAGTCAATCGTTATTCCGGTGGGTAACGGTATCAAATTGATAAAGAGAATAGATGTTCAAACAGATTCTTCTTATAAGATGACCGCTTGGGTGTACGGAAAGGTTGACGTTATTGCTATGATGTATAGCAGAGAAGACGCTCCGATCGGCTACTATTTATCCGGAACTCCCTTTATAAGCGGAGGCGAGGAGGGTAAATGGACGCAAATATCCGGAACCTTTACGGCAGATGACATGCAGGTAGACAATATCAGCATCGAATTTCGCGCTTCAGGAAGCGATTGTTATGTTGATGATATTTCTTTTCTGCTCAGCGCCGGATACAATCCCGCTCCCTCCTCCGATCCTGTTAAACTTGGTTGCTATTACTTTAACAGCTGGACAGCTCCCGAGGACTGGAGCAGAATAAAATATTTTGAAGAAGAAAAGATTGAACCGGTTATCGGCTATTATCGTCTCGGGTCAACTGAGGTAATGGAATGGCATATCAAGCAGGCGACACAGCACGGTATTTCCTTTTGGGTATTTGACTGGTATTATGATGTGGCTTCCCGTACCGTTTCGGAGCAAAATACAGCGGTGGATAACAGCTTTGAATCCGCAAGTAACCGGGACGATATGGAATTTGCCATTATGTGGTGCAATGAAGAGAAGGACATTTCTTCTTGGAGCGAAGAGTCGCTGGTTGATATGACTCGGATAATCTGTGAAAAATATTTAAGCAAAGGCAATTATCTCAAAACTTCAGACGGTCAGAATATTTTTGTTATGACCCGTCCTGACCGGTTGATCAGCCATTTTGGAAAGGAAGGTGCAAAATCCATTCTGAAGAAAATGGATGAGGCGGCGGCAGAATACGGAGGGTTTTATTATATTGGAATCAAATATCCGACTGTAGCCGATGCAACGGAACTGAAGGATGTCGGGTTTGAAGCTCTTACCTTGTATTCCTACAGTACAGAAGGGATTCCGACAGGGGCTATGGAGGCGTCTTACGATAAAATCCTTCCTTACGTTGAACCGATTATCCGCGCGGGGGATAAAGCCGATATTCTTCCGATTATTCCCTGCGTATCTCCTAATTGGGATTCCAGACCATGGGCGGATTTGGGGGATCGTGGAACATGGCGAACCGGATCTACCCCTGAATTATTTGCCGAAATGTGCACAACTCTGCGGAAATATGTAGATCCTGAACTGAATATGATGATGATCGGTACCTGGAATGAGTTCGGAGAAGGCTCGCATATAGAACCTACTACGGAAAAGGGCTGTAAGTATCTTGACGCCATGCAAAAAGCGCTTTTCCCCGATACCTATGTTGAGCATGAGGTGATGATTCCTACGGAAGAAGAAAAATCCAGAATGGATTTTGAAGAAATTCCGGCGGTTAATCCCGAAACGGAAGACGGCAACTTCGTGGTAAATCCGAGCTTTGAACGCGATTACGGATGGGTGACCTTTGGAGGCGGTGAAATTCAATATTCGGATGACTGTATTGACGGTGAACGTTCTCTGATTCTATCAGTCACACAAAAAGGGATTAAGTCAAGAAGCTTGATTGCGATAGAACCTAATACTACCTATACGGTCAGCGTTTGGGTAAAGGGGAATGCGGATATGCAATGTGCGCTTTTTGACGGAGACGGCGTGTGGATAAAAGGTCAATATGCCAAATTCGGGAACAGCGGTCAGAGCCGTAACGACGATGAGTGGGTTCAGCTGAAGGGAACTTTAACAAATAAAAATAAAAACGTTGCCTTTATCGATATCGAAGTGGTAAATGTGAATACTGGGGATATTGATATCTTAGTGGATATGGCGGAAATCCGGAAACTTGAAGATAAGGAATCGGAGGAAAGCACTGCGGATACAGCAGAAAGCGATGTCGATACGAAGGAGCCTGTTTCTTCTGAAAGCGGTTTGACCGATTCTGATGAAAATAAGCCGAACAAAATCGTTTGGATTATTGTGGCGTCGGTTATAATCATATCGGTAATTGTTGCTGTTACTGTGTATAAAGCTTCCGATAAAAGAAAAAAAGCCGACAAGAAATAATGAACTGAGAAATTATACTACATGCAAGGATACTTTATCGGTATCATACATCAGCGGATATCGATGGATTCTGAGAAGGAGAAGATTGTATGGAAATTTTAAAATATCGTGAAAATACACCAGACTATGAAAATATTGTAAAAGCCGCCAATAACCAGTGGGTAGATCATATTCCGCTCTATGAACACATTATCGGTCCGAAGGTTATGGAGGAAATTACGGGTAACCGCCCTCATGACATTATGTTTTCCAAAGATATGAGTGAAAGCCGCGAAGGATTTCGCCAATATTGGGATTTTTGGAAGACGATGGGATATGATACTGCTTCAATGGAATTTTTATTAACCGGAGCATTGATCAACGGCGGCGCATTAGGTGATCACAAGGAAGGCTGTATTAAAGACCGCAGCGATTTTGAACAGTATCCGTGGGATGAAGTACCTCAGCGCTTTTTTGAAATGTATGATCCTTATATTCGCAACTTTGAGGCGACACGTCCTGCCGGCATGAAGGGAATCGGAGGAGTAGGAAACGGTCTGTTTGAAGCTGTTCAGGATCTTGTGGGATATATAGATCTCTGTTACATAGAAGCGGATGATGAGGACCTTTACGCGGATATCTTCAAAGCGATGGGAAATGTGGAATATACGATATGGGATCGCTTTATGACCGAATACAGTGACACGTTTTGTCTGATGCGTTTCGGAGATGATTTAGGCTTCAAACAGCAAACTCTGATTTCCCCCGACGATATTCGTACCCACATCATTCCGGTTTATAAAAAAATTGTCGATCGCGTCCATAAAGCGAATAAACCCTTTCTGCTTCATTCCTGTGGTTATATTTTTGATGTGATGGATGATCTGATTCAGACGGTTGGAATCAATGCAAAACATTCCAATGAAGATCAGATAGCGCATTTCTCCGTGTGGGTTGACCGTTACGGAGACCGTATCGGAAATTTCGGGGGGATTGATACCGATGTTTTGTGCCGAAACAGTCCGGGATATATCCGTGATTATATTCTTGATTGTCTTGAAAAAGTGAAGGGACATGGCGGTATAGCATTCAGCTCCGGCAATTCAATTCCTGATTATGTACCTACGGAAGGTTATCTTGCTATGATTGAAACGGTTCGTGAATGGCGCAGGGATAAATCGTCGTTTTAACATGAAATATCTACGAGCAATGAAACCCATTAAAAGTACAGTTTTATTGTAAGTTATTAAATAAGGCCACCTCTAAAAATTCACTGCCCCAATCCGGCTTGAGTTGTTTTCCGTTATTCGTCACAAAAATCCTTGACAGGTGGATATGCTGTCTGCGGAATTTTTGTTTAGACTGAGGAAAAAATCTCTCTGCCGTCTGTTAACATTGAATTTTTAGAGATACCCATAATTATTTTCCTTTCCAATATAAAAGGCGTCAATTTCAGTTATAACTCAACCGAAAACGACGCTTTTTTAGTATGATAGCTGACTGCGCTTTATTGCCGTATTTTATAATTTACCGTAAAGACGCCCACTTCTCGTAAATTCGATAAATATTGTTTGGGTTGGCTCCGATTCCGAATTCGCACTGAGCGATGCAGCCGCCGTTATTCCAAAACGCATTAAACACCTGCTGTACAGCCATGTCGATCTCTTCTGTCCCGGCGTATGGGATTAGATTTTGGCGGTCGATTTCTCCCCAGAATGTTATTTTTCCCTTATACTGCGAGAGCTTATCTATTCCCATACAGAAAATCTGGCAGTTTATGGCGTCCAATCTGAGTTCAATAAGCTTAGGAAGTATGCGTAAGATGTTTCCGTCTGAATGCATGAATATTTTTTTACCGTGAGAGTGCGCGATTTCGATATTCTCTTTATAAAGAGGCATAAATAATTTTTTCCATATTTTCGGATTAATGAGAAGATCGTTCTGCGATCCCCAATCATCCATTATATTGAGAGCATCTACATCGGTTTTTGCCCATTTTATTAACTGACGGCAATAAAAGTCATGCATTTTTTCAATAAATTGGAGCATACCGACCGGCGGATCCATTAAATCCATATAGAGATTTTCGGTACCGCGAATAAACTGTAGCTGCTCAAAGGGACGGGGACAGCACGATCCAAACAGAAATTTTTCCTTTTTGTTGGCACAGGAGGCGTTTATTTGCCAGATATCAAAAGAAAGTATCTCCTCCGGGATATGTATTTTGTCTGCGTCATTCCATTCGTCATCCTGTACCAACGGTTGCTTTGCTTCTCCCATTACGCCTTTATTGATGTTAATAAAAACACATCCCCATTCGTCGGTATACCCGCCGACGGCATGGGGGTCTCCCTTGATGATTGGCGTTTGCGTTAAGATAACCTCCGGATAATCAAAATCCCACTCAAAATCATTTGATAATTTCTTCATCATGTCGGGGTAATGATCCTGCGCCCATGGCAGCCACCATAGCTGTCGAGGGATACGTCCCTCGGTGTTTCGAAATTCAAGCGTACTTAAAACAAGCTCTTTTGAAGAAATCATACAGTTTACTTCATTACATATGGAGTGATATTTTAAAATTTTGTAAGCAGGCAGTCAGAACATCATATATTCCACATATTTGTTAACGAAGATGGGATTGTTTGAAAGCTCTGCCGTTTCGGCGGAATCTGCTAATGCACAGCTTTCTGTGATACGTTTTGTGTTTCCCAAAAGGATTGCCGCTCCGGCAAGGGCTGCATTTCCAAGAACTCGACCTGTGTGTATAAGAGCTTCGGGTAAAAGTCCGATTTTTCCGGCGTTTTTAAGATCAAGATAATTGCCGAATCCGCCTGCAATTGATAATTGACAGAGTTGGTCCGGCGTTATATCGGCTTGTTGAAGCAATGTCTCGATTCCCGCTCGTACAGCACTTTTGGCTAACTGTATCTGACGTATATCTTCCTGTGTGACGGAAACGGAATCGGTAAGGATATAGCTTCTCGTTCCGTCGCAGAGAAGACCGGTTTCATCTAAAAGCTCCATATCAAGCAGACAGGCAAGTATATCAACAATTCCGCTCCCGCATATACCTACAGCCGGAAAGTCTTCAATTGTATGAATATTTATTTGTCCGTTTGTTATATATGCGTGATCGATAGCACCCGGTGTTCCTTGCATTCCCTGTGACAAGTTTGCGCCTTCAAAGGCGGGACCTACAGCGGTTGAGCAGCAAATAAGCTTTCCCTTATGCCACAGGACAATCTCTCCGTTTGTACCGATGTCCGCCAGCATGGCTGTTTGATTTTCTTTACAGATGTCAGCGGTCAGGAGTGCTGTTGTGATATCTGCCCCAACAAAGGCAGATATACATCTCGGTAAATATACCTTTGCTTCCGGTGAGCAGGGCAGTTCAAGCTCACGCGAGGAAATAAAGGTTCCGAATTTTTCTCGCACTTGAAAGGGCGCGGAGGCAAGCGGTGCAGGCGATATTTTGTCCAAGAGGTACAGCATTGCCGTATTTCCGGTAATAACAAGACCGTCGATGTCATCGGAACGCCTGCCCACATCTTCGCACATTGATTTCAGCATATGTGAAATTGCATTTCTGATACAAAAGGCAAGCTCCCCATCGTTTCCCGAAAGAGCGGAATCGATTCGTGTAATGACGTCTGCACCAAAAGCCGATTGAGGATTCATCATAGCAGAGGAGGCGATTATTCCTTTTCGGTCATATAGATTGGCGGCTAATGTGGTCGTTCCGATATCAATTGCAGCGCCGATCTCGGAAAACATCGGTGAAGGCGCTTCCCATGGAATGATGGTATCCGTGCAGATCCGTGCTGCTTTTTCCGTCTGATAAAGTTTAACGGTTGAATTTCCTAACACTTTTGTGCAGCAGGCAAGGCGGATATTATTCTGAATTTCATCTTTTGACAGAAGGGATTTTTCCTCTTCTGTAAGAGGCGACAGATCCCCTTCGGCAAATATGCGGCATTTGCCGCATCGTCCGTGACCGCCGCAGGGAAGAGACAGATCCTGTTTTAACAGCTGAATCAACGGGGTTCCGGTTGGTGTTTCAACTTTTTTTTCGTTTATGGTAATGGTCGGCATATTATTTTTCCTCATTGAACAGTAAAGCTCCGAAATAGGTAACGGTATTTATGCCGTTTGTGTAATTCATACCCCCGGATTCGGCAAGCTGTGATACATTGATGCAGTAGCTTTCGAGTGATGGCATCGCAAGTGTCGGAAAGCGGCAGGGCTCGTTCGTACGCTTGGCGCATACCTTACAAACATGGCATCCTCCAGCTCCCAAATGAAGCTTTTTGGCAAAAGGAAGAGCTTCAAAAAAATCCGACAGTTTTTTTGCCATAGCGTTATGTTTATCAGCGGCTTCCATCATTCCTTCGAAATCATAGCTGTCCTCAAGCTTTCCTATGGTTTGGTATACCAAAATATGATTGAAAGTTTTTGCTTCGGCTATGAGTTCGGAAGAGTCCCCGGCATCAGGAGGGCACATCCAGCATTGACCGTAATTTCCGCAAGCGTTGGACTCGCACATTTTTCTGAAAGCCAGATCGAAGGAAAGCTCGCAGCTCGGTATTATTGCTGCTTTGAAGGCACCAAGCTCCCTTACCCTTTGGAGCAAAGTATCATAATTCATAAAAACTCCTTATTATTGCAATGAATGCCGGAAAACATAAGTTTACCGGCATAAAGATAGATCAAGTGTTGTAATATTCAAAGACAGCGCTGAAAAAGGCGTCAATGTTTTCCCAGGGAGAAGCGGGAGGAATATCGCAGCCCGAGGATATCAGAAAATTCGGATGATTGCAGTTTGCTTTCATAATGCGCAATGTGTCCTCTCTTACTTTTTCGGGGGTACCGTTGCGGAATGCCGACACAGGATCGACGTTACCCATCGTCAGTATATCGGATGGCATTCTGTCCAGAATCTCTGCCATATCCACGGCATTGCCGAAGTGATAAGCCGCCGCATTTGTTTCGAGTATCTCCGGTATCATGCGATTGACCGCATTACCGCAGTTATGATATATGATTATAAAATTTTCATCCTGAAGTGCTTCGGTCATCTGTTTAATATAAACAGATGAAAATTCTTTACAGAAATTTGGCGCAATAAGACCGGCTGCCGGTTCGGCAAGTACTACGCCGTGGGCGCCGATTTCCTTAAAAGCTTTTATATAGCTGAAAAGAAACTGTGTTACTTTTTTGAGTACGGCATGAACCATTTCCGGTTCTTCATAGCAATTAACCATGATATTTGTCATATCCATCAGACGTCCGGCAAGGGAAAAGGGTCCGATTACTCCGGCAAATACAGGACGGTCGGTGATGAGAGTGAGGGCCTTCTTCATTGCTTCCAGGCACACCCCGGTGCGACCGGCACCGACTTGAGGGACAGTCAGGAACTCTACGTCAGAAGCATCCTCCGCAGCTTTCAAAACAGCGCCTACAACGGTCGGTACTTCATTATCGGAAAAACGAATTTTTGCACCGAAGCACTCTGCTTCGACTGATAAATCCATCATGGATAACGCTGCGGCAGTATTGCAGCGCGCCGCAATCTTTGCCATTCCCTGTGCCATCAGCTCACTGTCGGAAACCAATTCTCTTACCGTGACACCTATTAATTGAGATGAAGGAAAGGATAGAATGGGCATAGCTTTACGGTTGACAGAGGTTATTTGCTCTTGAATCCAACTGTACATATTCATGAAAAATACCTTCTTTTAGTTCATCATACTGCCTTGCAAAGCTCCGCCGCAACCTCTGCGGCGCTTGCAGCGTCAGGAGTATATCTGTCAGCGCCGATTTGTTTAGCAAAAGCTTCTGTGACGGG
>OJNI01001814.1_pt1 | contig 11884 bp, 9 predicted proteins | sample 1597441 | NCBI WGS metagenome assembly OJNI01 (sample SAMEA2452131, study PRJEB22498) | human gut metagenome | reverse complement strand
CCTCTTACGGACAAAATGAACTGTTTGGATTCCTGCAAACCCGTTTTCGGCAGCAGCAGTATTTCCTGCCCTCCGCGCTGTGCGGCAACCTGTTTGGCCTGAAAAAGACAGATGACGAGGATATTATTCTGTTCCGTCAGTTTGCATTCGGACGAAGTTTGATGAAGGATCTTCCGTATCTGCGCACTGACGCACAGGGCGATCCTGCGGGTCCTCATGTGATCATGCTGTCCGGTTCCAGCTGGGCGGAGGGTTCATATGAGTACCACGTAAATCGGCCGGTGAACTATATCTTGGAGGCGGATGGTGAGAAACGCGCATTTTTAGAAAAAACGCGTTTCTTTGAATCCGGGTTTCCGGAGCGTATTTCCGGCGCGTCAGATGATCAACGCATGCTGCAGCTGCGGTCTGCAACCGAAAAGACAGTCGATCTGATCGTCAGAGAATATGAAAGAAAAACCGGGAAGATCCTGTTGGTCGTCAACAGCTATGTTCAGGCACAGGAAGTACAGCGAACACTGGAAACGGCCCTGCGGAAGGTCAATTGCCCTGCACAGGTTTGCCGGATGATCTCTGATGCCGTCAGCAGCGAGAATGTTCAGGGAACGGTGCGCCGGGGGGAGGTCAGCCGGTTTGCCGGGATGAAAGAGGAGATCCTGATCGCGCCCGCTATGGCGATCGAACGCGGACACAACATTGTCGATGAGTACGGCCACTCTGCCCTTTGCGCGGTGTTTTTCATGGTGCGGCCGATGGCTGTTCCTGACGATATCCAGCAGAAGGGCAGCAAGCTCAATGGATTTGTGGAAGCCCACTGTCATCGGGGGCCACAGGAATCTCTGTTCGCATACAATGTGCGCATCCGGCAATTTGCGGCACAGCAGTGGGCCAAGATGAGCAAAAGCAAATCGTTTGGTTTGGCTGAGCTGGATACCGAAGAGCGGAAAGATGTGGTTGCAACACTGTTTGTTTTGATCCTTCAGATTTTTGGCCGGTTAGCGCGTGTAACGGATGTGACAAAGCCGGAACCGCATGTTTATTTTATTGACGGCGCATTTCGCGGCCGCGAAGAAAAGCAAGGTGACTTTGACTGTCTCTCCGAGTTGGGCAGGTACTTAGATGCATTGATGACCTGCAAAGACAGTGCGGAAATTGCCGAAACGCTGTATGCTCCATTTTATAAAGCTTATCGAAAGGACATTCCGTATGAATCATAAAATCTATCCGCTGGCATATAAACTGTCTCCCAAACAAACCTGCACCCTGTACTATTTGGGGTTTCCCGCATCTTGGAAAGCGGCCCTGCTAAACATCGCACGGAAGACGAACCCGAAGTTTAAGGATGAGTATGGACTTCCGACGAATGCACTGAAGAAGCTGGTCGACAGCTGGATGGAAGGTATCATCGCTTTAGCTCCGCTAAAAAAGGACAGCCATGATGAGCGTTGGCTTACATCTTGCTATGAATACTCCGAGAAAAATATTCAGGCATTGTGCAGTATCATTAAGACCTGGGTAAAGGCCACGTATATCACGCCTTCAAGAGTAAACCCCATAGCAAAAAAACACGCAAAAGAATTTTGCGATACGATGAATTGGGAAGAACTTGCGGCGGATCGTTCCACGGATGAAGTTTGTCTTACGCTTGAGAACGGGACGGTTTGTGAAGCTGCTTATCAGGCCATTCCGCTTCTGGCAATCAACCGTCTGTTGGGAAAAGAGATTACCCTGAGCGGACAAACGTTGCACCTGTGCTATGCCGCTAAGAATCAGATGGTCAGCGATCCGATTACAGACATGAGGAGTCACCATCAGTACTCTTTTGTATTTGATGTATCTGTGCAGACAACTCCTCCGGAAAGAAAAGCGCTACTGCTGTGCCAGATGAGCATTCGCCGTTGGATCCCCGATAACTACAATAAGGAGCGGACTCCGTTTTTAACGAATGCAGTCAATGCGCATATTAAGATTTCAGAGGATAAGTATTGTCAAGTGCCCATTGTCTATGGTTACACGGCCAGACAGCCCGTATGGAAAGAACAGGACAAGGAATGCTACAATATTTGGGGGTATGCACAATTACCGTCGGCGGAAGCGGTTGTAAAAAATCCCGCGGCATACACAGAAAAAATCCTCCTTCCCTACAAAAACGGCATGGCCGGCTTTGCAGCTTCCAAAATCGGAACGGGTGTGTCCGTTGTTGACAAGGCGTCACTGTACCAGTCAGTATCTGCTCTGCTCGGTGATATGATTTGTGAGCAGCCCGAAGCGGAACGGGTCATGCTGCGAGGGCAGAAACTCAAAAAACATAACTCCCCGCAGGACTATGAGGATTCTGAAGATTTCCGGAACTGGGTCAGCCGATGCACGGAGACAGACCAAATCACATTCGAGCTGTATGGCCTGTGGAAGGATGCTTCGCAGCAAAGACTGCTGAAACAGATTGAGACCAAAATTAAACAGGATTTTGGCGATGAAAAGGATACATCCAGCTTGAAAGTGCGGTGTGTGTGTAAAGAAGTCGGCAGTCTTGCAGATAGCATGCTGGACGATAAGCTGCAAACGCAAATTACACGATGCGGCGAAATCGCCGGGCTATTAGGCGATACCGATGGGGTGACGGCTTGTATTTTCGTTTTGCCCGGGCAAGAGAACTATGGTGTTGGTGATCCGAAATTCGTTCTTCGCAATGCGTTTGCCAAAACGGGACGGGTTGTGCAGTTTGTTACCCCTGAGGAGGATGCCAGCCAGAACAAAATTGAAAATGCTGTGTATGACCTCTATCGACAGTTGGGTGTTGTAACCCTGCTGGATTCTGAACGGGACCAGCCTGATTTGGCGCATACACCCTGTGTGGGGATGCATTTGTGTACGCAAGTACAGGGAATCTCCAATAAAGCGCGTTTTCTTCCACTTTACATTACGGTTGATTTGATTAAGGGGAAGGTGCAAGTACATTGTGATGCGTTCTCAAGAAGGACGGTTTCTTATCGGGAAGCGTGTCTCGAGATGGCACAGCTTTTCTGGAAAAGCGATTTGGAACAGCGCTGTGTTGCTGCAAGCCGCACCCCGGCGAAGCAAAAACTCATCGAGCTGAAAAACCGGTACGATGCACCGGAAAACGGCGTGTTGGTTTTGGTACAGTCCGATGGAAATACACGGGCGGTATGGGGCGGTATCTCCGACAAGGAGATTGGTGGATATGCCATGGTAGATAAGTATTGCCCATCCCAGATCAATGTCGGAACACCACAAAGTCCATATTTACTCTCATTAGCAGATTCAGGCGTGCGGATCGTCCGAATCAGAAGTAATCAAGAAGTTCCGGATTATTTCACGGAGTTGAGTGCGAAAGCTTCTGACGAAAATTTGCAGCGTTCTTCCGCATCGGGTATTTTTAAATATGAAGATGTGTATTGGGGAATCCATTTGAGACCAAATGATGATCGTTACACACGGAGTTTTAGAGAATCTAAGATCAATTGCCCTGGGCATCCATTTGCCGAAAAGGACATGATTGAATTGTACCCATTGCAGCTTCAACCGGGGGATGATGCAGCAGGCTGGATCTTCTATACCAATGCATTGAGAGCTCTTCCGATTCAGTACAATCAGTCGACGGTTTTGCCTTTACCGCTCCATCTGGCAAAAGGTCTTGAAGAGTACCTTTTCAAAGTATAAATAGATAGTACAAAGTAGGCGCCACCTCTATTCTTGAGGTGGCGCCTACTCCTTGAACTGTGTTAGGATAATTATTCAATGAGCATATACAGACACTTTCTATAGAGATATGGAATTAATAATGGCAGTACTATAGACAGGTCAATAACTATACTCCTTATTAGAACTGATACCTTTATTCATAGGATTTTAGAAAATCTACAATCTGCTCAATGACACTTCGTAAATCCTTGCGAATTTCGCATTCCCAAACCGTAAAAACATGCCACCCGTTATCAGTAAGCTCGTTAAGATGGATTGCATCCCGTTTTTTGGTACGGATAATCTTTTCATTCCAATATTCTGCACGCGATTGGGGAACATGTGAATAGCGGCATCCAATATCGTGACCGTGCCAAAAACAGCCGTGAATAAAAATAACAACTTTCTTTTTCGTGAATACGATGTCAGGTTTACCTGGAAGCTTCGTGTAGTTTATACGGTATCGATAACCTAATGCAAAGAGTTGTTTTCTCACGAGTAGTTCTATAGATGTGTTTTTGCCCTTAATATGTGACATTATTTCACTACGTCGTTCTTGTGATACTGTGTCTGACATACTTAATTCACCTGTTCCATGTAGCAGTCAAGGAATTCTTTTGTAATACCTTTAAGATGACGCCGTTGACACAGAATATACAGCTCCTCAACGGACGAATAGGGGAAAAAGCGGACATCCATATCCTTAAACATGGGTTTGCGACCTTCTGCTAATACATGATCCCGGTCCTCATCGGGGGCAACAATTACATAACGGGAACCGATAGGCGGTATGTGGTCGCGGAAATTTTTCATGCGGTCCAATCCACTTGTCACGCCCGTGGTGTGTTCTACCTCCATTACAGCAGGAATATCCAAGTCGCCGTCGAACCAAATGCAATCAATAAACCTACCTGCATTTGAGGCGCCAGAATATGGACCAATAAGCGGTTTCTCCGAAATGGACTTCAGAATACCTTCGTGTTCAAGTAATGCTTTTCCTTGGTACTTAATTCCCTTATCATTTTGGGCAATCCATGTTTCATATCCAAACTGCTTTCCAATTAGGTAAAGTGCAATCTGGATTTGGACATGTCGGCGGGCAACTTCAATATCCATCCCGTGGAAATCTAATGTATCCGGCACATCGAGACTATCATAAACCACAGCTGATGTAGGAATCTCAGAGATTGCCACATCAATTTTGAGTTCTGAAAACTCTCCTGCCTTATGAGGCTCATCAGGAAGCCATACCAGGTGTTTATGTCCTTTTTCAATAGTGGTCTGACCTGCAATATCTGCAATACGGCCAGGGTAGCAATAAGAAAATTGGGGAGTATATGCAATTAGACTTTCCAATACAGAACGTGTGTTATAGCTTGCTCCCAAAATTCGGTCAACATTGATTGGCTGCCCCTCATAAAATGCATTTGCTACGCGCCAAATCATTTCTGTAGAGATTGAAACCTCTTTTGCGTCAGAAAAGTTTTCGCCTTTATCGGGGTTGCACCGTTTGATGACAATGGGACCTGCAGGAAGTTCGACCTGGACAATACGAATCAGGCCTTTAGTTTTAGGATTAATATAGTTATAATCGCGGTTCTTCGGCAGCTGGTTGATTGCTGACACCAAATTGTACCCAGTCACTTTCTGCATATTCTCACCTCAACTATATTGTATCACGAATTGCGGCAAGAATCTATAATTTTTCCGCCTAATTTGACGTCATTCTTACTGTGTGTTAAAATGAATAGAAAACTTGGGAGGAAAAGTATATGAATTCCAAAATCGTTTTAGATGCAATCAAGCCCAAACAAGGACCAGATAAAAAGTGGAAAGCCATGGTTCCAAGCAAGGAAGTAATCGGCTGTGTTTATGAAACCAGCTTGCCTTCAGATCAAATTACCTTTCCGGAATTAAAGAAGTTCCTCCAGAAAAATACAAAAGCCTTTTTTTCTAAAAAGAAAATACCTGGCACACATAAGAAATTGATCGCACCAACTGCTGGCTCATTCAACAATTGTAATGGACGCTGGCTGGAATACATATTTGCTATTTATGCATGGAATGCTCTCGCAGAAATTAATCAAGCTAATCCTGATATTGATCCTTACATTTATATAAAGCTTCCCAATAGCACTGTCGCTGATGCACCAAACCATGAAGAACGAATTTCGGAATCATGGACAAGTATATTAGATGAAGTGCATATAGAGCGTATTGAACGAAAAAAGACTGACTTGTTTGTAGGTGAGAACTCAAAGCTGGAGGCAAGTAATCCTGACGCAATGATTCTTCGTTTGCCCAGAGATAGCTACTCTGGAAATTTGTCACCATATTCCAAAATCGGCAATATTTCACTTGATACACAGAACGAGATTGATAGCTTGTTCTCAAAATATGTCGGAAAAGTGCATAGGTTAGAAGAAATTATTGCTTTTATCTCAATTAAAGCATCAACACGCTCTGACCGCAGATATCAGTTTATTGTTGAGGGAAACAGCACAAAAGGTTTATACGCAACCGCATTTAGCAAAGAAAGTGATCTTAAGGTCGGAAAGCTCATGATGAATAAATACTATGCTTTTTCCTTAGAATCGTCTAAACCTGCGGATCATGAAGCGCTGGACGGCTTAATCATGTTTGCAAGTCTATTCAATGAGGCAGTTGGGGCTACACGTGCGATTGATGCTCTATACGATTGTGAAACACCTTCACAGGTAACTGAGAAGATTAAATTGATCTGTACTTAAGGGAAATGGTCACTTCTACATATAGATGCAGAGGTGACCATTTTGTGTTTATAGAGTAAATTCTTGGAGATATTCGCGTAATGTAGTTGCAATCCCTACAGATAAAAGATATGGAACACCGTTTCCCACAGTTTTAAACATATGGGACAAGCTCATATCCGGTGGCAAAATAAATTCTTTAGGAAGTGATTGCAAGGAAAGTGCTTCTGCCGCAGACAAGCGTCTCGCTTTTGTTGGGTGCAAATGTACTTCATTATTCCCATATGCAACAGTTGGAGAATAGCGCCAACGGTGTAGGCGTTTAAATGATTTTCTGCTCACGTCACCTTCAGCAATTGTCTGCATCCGGTCAAGTCCCTTACGAGGAGTAAAGTAATTGTTGCTATTGGGATGGTTTTCTACATCATTCTTATCAAACCAGTACTGAACAGTTAATTCTTTTGGCAGTCCTGCTGGTAAGATTGGATTACTCCCAAAGCTGGCTATTGTAGGCCAAGCAAGACCTTTTACTGCATCAGCTACATACTTCTGATGCTTCTCCCAAGGGAAGTTTGAAATCTCATTGCCATCAATGCAACTGTTAGGTAGTAGAGATTTTTTGATTCCAATTAACAAAATACGGTCACGGTCCTGAGGAACACCGTACTCCAGCGAATTTGTTAGTCGGTTCGCAAGTGCATATCCAGCATTTGCAAAATCAGCTTTCAGTTCCTCAAAAAAGGCCCGGTGCCGTGCAGTACGCCAGAGGCCTTTAACATTTTCGAATAGAAAGAAGTCTGGTTTTGCGCCGATAATTAAATCGGCATAAGAACGAGAAAGTTTGCCGTTTTCTCCTTCTTTACCTCTGTTCTTGCCCGCTACAGAGAAATCGGGACACGGAGGGCCGCCGATAAATCCGACTAAGCTACCGTCATCTCTTGCATCTTTAATATACTCGGTTAAAATATTTTTATCATCAGAAAGAAAACGGTTAATGTCGGTATTCCAGTAGCCGTACATTGGCTTAGGAATCCCCATATTCAATCTTGCGTACTTATATGCGTCAAGAAAAGGTTTAAAGAATTCATTGACAAGCACAATTTCATAGCCGTTTTTCTCAAAGCCAAGATCCAAAAAACCACAGCCTGAAAAAAATGAAAAAATTTTTATTTTTTTGTTTGCCATAATATATAATCTCTCCAATACAAAAGGATTGTGGTAATTTAACTTGAAATGAGAAAATTGTCAATATTATTTTTTATTATATAAGTTTTCTACCCAAAAATCCAGCATTTTATAGAGCGGCTTTGAAAGATATCTTTCTTGACTGATATTCGCCAGTCAATTGTGAGTAAAGTAGTGTAATTTGGAATACATAAATTGCTATCAAATCTGTTTTGTAGTATGCTAAAAATAATACACAAATAGGGAAGCGATAGATAATGGAGCTAAATAATAAAATCCAGCTTTTTGAAAATCAGCATATTCGCACGGCGTGGGATGAAGAAAAGGAAGAATGGTACTTCTCCATTGTCGATGTGGTAGCTGTTCTAACCGACCAGCCAGACCAACGCGGCGCAAGTAACTATTGGGCGAAACTGAAGCAGCGTTTGAAAGAAGAAGGCGCAGATCAGTTGCTGACAAATTGTCAGCAACTGAAAATGAAGTCTCCCAAGGATGGAAAACGCTACAATACCGATGTAGCGGACACCGAGCAGCTCCTCCGTATCGTCCAATCTATTCCCTCTCCAAAAGCAGAACCATTCCGAGCATGGTTAGCACAGGTTGGCCGGGAGCGCATTGAGGAAACCATCGACCCGGAGCTGACCATCGAGCGGGCACTGGAAACCTATCTCAAAAAGGGGTACACCCGCGAGTGGATCAACCAGCGGCTGCAGGCCATTCAAGTCCGCAAAGAACTGACAGATGAATGGGACGCCCGCGGCGTGCAGAAGGGCGTGGAGTATGCCATCCTCACCGATGAGATCTCCCGCGCATGGTCGGGGATGTCCACCCGCCAGTACAAAAATCTGAAGGGCTTGAAAAAGGAAAACCTCCGTGATAACATGACCACGCTGGAGCTGGTGCTGAATATGCTGGCGGAGGCAACCACTACGGAAATTTCCAAGCAGAAAGCACCAAGCACATTTTCAGAGAACATAGCGGTTGCCCGCGAGGGCGGTGAGGCTGCGGGAATCGCACGGAAGGCGGTCGAGGAACGTACAGGCGTTCCCGTCATCACCTCCAAGAATGCCGCACAGCTCAATCAGATCGTGACTGACCTTCTGGAAGGGGCAGCCGCAGATATGAGCGAGATGCCAGAGGGAAAATGAGGATTTTCGCATAACAGTTTTTTCATGCGGCAATTGGCGACCTTCGAAAGCGCTCATCAAAAAAGTTTGAGAAAAGTTAAAAAAGAACGAAGAATTCCGACTTGCAAATGGCGTTTTTGAGCCGGGGGTTCAAAAATCTACAGTGGTACAGCATGACAAATTAGACAAAAGCTGTGTATAACGTAAGTTATACACAGCTTTTGCTTTTTTAGCATGTAAATCGCATAAACTCGGCCCGAAAACTATGCAGAATAACGGCAAAAGAGAAAATGAAATAATCTGTATTCCTATGTTTTATCTCTTGAACGAGGTAACACATGGGAAGTTTTGTTTTTAGGAGGAATAAAACATGAGAATACCATATGGTTTTGTGTTGATCAGCGGAGGGACACTTAGAGTCAACGAGTATGAAGCAAATATCGTATCCATGATTTTCGAGTTCTATATGGCAGGAGCAAGTTTGGGAAAAGTGGTGGATATGCTTTACTCAAAACAAATATCTTCTCCGACCGGAAAGACGAAATGGACCCGCGCTGCGGTAGATCACCTTCTTTCAAACGGCAAATATGTGGCTATTGTCGGCCTGGAGAAATTTCTGGATGTCCAATTTGAGAAGGCTGCCCGCTGTAATATTGACTACGACAAGGAGGGTTCACCGAGGAAAGACATACGTTATGTTTCCCCTGCTATGGTTCAGATTTAATTTGTCTTTTACAACACTGAAAGTTATGCTACAATGACCTTGAGAGGTGATGTGTGTGGCAAAGAAATTGAATCTGGTGGATATGTACGGAATTGGACTTATGCTGGAACACCTTGTAGCTGAGGGCAACATTACCTGCGAGGAACGGGATCGAGTTATATTGCGAATCGCGCGGGAAAACGATATTGCCGAATATATGCTCTCGAATCTTGCCGGTTATGGAAGAAGTAAGCAAGAGGTGTTGGAACGAGCAAAACGGAGGAAAGGCCTGGAATCACAGGGGAAAAAGCAGGAGGAAGGTTACATTTCTCTGACTGAGGTCGCCCGAGCTCACAGCGAGGATGCTCCGGGATATGTGATACAGAGTTGGCTGAGGAGCGGAAATACTTTAGCATTTTTGAATCTGTGGGAGCAGGAGAATAATCCGAATTATAGTGAGACTGGTTATGCAGAACTTTTAAAGAGAAAGAAAACTGCCTCATTTACATTGACGCCAAAGCTATGGATCGACCAGACAAAGGCAATCGGCATCGTTTCCAAGCAGGGGAAAAACGGAGGAACGTTTGCTCATCCGATGATCGCCTGCGAGTTTGCCTCATGGATCGCCCCGGAATTTAAGATGCAGTTGCTGAAGCTGTCGCTGGATAGAACGAAATTGAGATGAATGAACCTTGTGTTGGTAAGGTGGGGTGATGAAACTATGGAAAAAATTCTGATCGTGGGGAACGGATTAACAGCTAACCTTATTCCTGAATATCAACACAAAGCTATGATGAAGAAAATCAAAGAGGAAATTCCGCGCCTCTTTGATAAGGCGGATAAATTGTTTGCGCCTTTCCGCAATAAAGTAGACAGCGTTCAATATAGTGCTGTATCGTGGGGATATTCCGGCGATGGTTTTTGCGGCGAAGAAGGGTACGGCGGACCAATCACAGATAGACCATATAATCCAACACTACTTTCGCATATTGAGGACCAGCTTCGAAAACTTGGCTTTAATGATGCTCAGACAGTTTCCACCATCCTCTTCCAAACATATGGACTTATATATGAAACACAAAATGATGAAATATCCAATGTGGAGAGCCTCTTAAAAATAATTGAGCTTTTTTGTCAAAGAGGGGATTTCACGAAAGAAGATCAAGCCGAATTAAAGCGGGCAGCAAGTAGAATTTGTTATAATAATGGTAAGTGGGGAAAAGACACGTTAGGCAAAGCAAAAGTAGAGCAATTAAAGAGATGGCTGTCTGATTACAAAATGATTTTCACAACAAATTATGATTGCGTTTTAGATGATGTCCTTCAAACAGATGAAATAAAGCATCTGCATGGAGGCTTCTTTTACAAAAAACAAGATAGACAGAAGCGCTCTGACACTCTATTAGGCCCAGATGATGCCTGTTTGATTTGGGGAATTAGCGGAGAAGAAAAGGAAGAAGAAATGAATCTTGGCGGAGGATTTACATTTCCAATTCAATTCCCACTTGAATCCCCTATGACAATTTTTCAGATTTACTTATCTCAACTCCAAAATGCAAATGCTGGACGCATTGATATTTTTGGATATAGCGGGGAAAACGATCAGCATATTAACAGAGCGATTGCCCAAAATCCATCCATCCGGGAAATCCACTATTACTGTGCGCCTGCAAAAGTTTCAGATCCTGTTGAAGAATTTGAAGTTGCATCACGATTTTCAATTAAGGCACCCCAGAAACTGATGCTGGAATCATGGAATACAATCTGGAACATCTTCGAGCAGAATTAATAAAAAATTGGAGTTGATGTCCCCTGGCTATGTTATACCGAGAATGTCCCCCGTAAACATATAAGTCGATGAGATTGAGGTGAAAACAAGTGAGCCAGAACGACAAGATTCAATTATTTGAGGACAAGCGTATCCGCACGGCGTGGGACGAGGAAAAGGAAGAATGGTACTTTTCCGTTGTCGATGTTGTTGCGGTTTTGACAGATCAGCCAGATGCCCGTCATGCCAGTACATATTGGGCAGTATTAAAGAAGCGGCTGAATAATGAGGGCGCAGGCCAACTGCTTACAAATTGTAAGCAGTTGAAAATGACCGCCTCGGATGGACGAAAACGCATGACTGATGTGGCTGACACAGAGCAGCTTCTCCGTATCATCCAGTCCATTCCCTCACCAAAGGCCGAACCATTCCGGCAATGGCTGGCGCAGGTTGGTCGGGAGCGCATTGAGGAAACCATAGACCCGGAGTTGACCATCGAGCGGGCGTTGGAAACCTATCTCAAGAAGGGCTATACCCGCGAGTGGATCAACCAGCGGCTGCAAGCCATTCAGGTCCGTAAGGAACTGACAGACGAATGGGATGCCCGCGGTGTGCAGAAAGGCGTAGAGTACGCCATCCTCACCGATGAGATCTCCCGCGCATGGTCGGG
>OJNI01001813.1_pt1 | contig 11885 bp, 7 predicted proteins | sample 1597441 | NCBI WGS metagenome assembly OJNI01 (sample SAMEA2452131, study PRJEB22498) | human gut metagenome | reverse complement strand
ACGAAAAATCCGGCGGCGCAACTGCACAACAATCATTGTGCGGTATTGCCTTAATCATGTTAGAGCGTGCTGCTTCTGTCAGCATCAACCGCAAGAAACAGCACGACCGAAAAATAATATTGGCCTTATATTGCATACATTACCGCTGTTTCCGCAGTGAGCGGGAAAGCCTCTTCACGGCAATAGCCGATACTGCTCCATGTAAAAAAGCGGTCCTAATCCTCCGGAAGTTTCTTAGACCGGAGAGGCACCTGAGAAAATGGTACGGTAAGAAGAACCACCTATTACAAAATGCTCTATAAGCGGCATTCCCAGCTTTGTAAACAACGTACAGTATTCGTTTGTAACCGTAATGTCATTTTCCGAGGGAACGGGATCCCCGTCAGGATGGTTGTGCGCAAGTATAAAGCAGGCGGCTTTCTTTGCAAAGCCCGTCTCCGCTATCTTCCTCACGGAAATATCGGAAGCAATCACCGAACCCGTGCTTATCACACATAGATCCGTCAGTTCCATACGGTTGTTGAAATAAAGTGCAAGCAGCTTTTCGCTTGTCTCTCCGACAAAATAGTTCACAAGAAAGTTTCCCAGCTTTTCATAATCGCCAAAGCCGGCATATCTGGTATCCTTATCCATGAGATATGCTCTTGCAAGCTTAGGAATAAGCTTAAGCAGAACCGCCGTATTTTCACTCACTCCTTTGCAATCGAGCAAGCTGTCATAATCTGCGTCAAACACAGCCGATAAAGAACCGAATTTATCTATCAGCTCATGTGCCAAAGCATTGGTATCCCTTCTCGGAACAGAATAAAAAAGAAGCAGTTCAAGAATATTATGATTTTGAAAATTTTCCAATCCCTCCTCTAAAAATCTTTCCTTAAGACGTTTTCTGTGATTTTCGTGAAGATTATTATATTCCGTATTCATTTTTATCCCAAATAGCCAAACAATTCAAGACCGCTTTATGAAACCGAGATGCAGACCTTAGTCAAAAAACAAGCATAAATCCCCGGTTCTGCCGCCTCAAACGGTAATATGCTTCCTTTCATCCATTTCTCGGATAAAACCAATTGCTTCAGAGAATCGCTGAAGCTATCGGCTATGCAAATTTCCGAGATTTTTTTAACGGCAAGGCAAAAAACGCAGGAATATAATTAAGGCAACACCGACGGGTTCACGGCTTGCGTCTTGACGGCATTGCCTTAATATTTCAAGTTTTTTAACAATGCCGGGCAATCAATCCGCCGGAAAGCTCCGTTGACAATTCATTCAGTGATTCCTTCATACCAACTCATTACATAACATAACGGCAAACTGGAAAAGCAACGCAGGAAAACAGTATTTATTTTCCATATGCTCCGGAGCCGTGAAAGGATGGTTTCATCATGAAAAAAATCATAAAAAAACTATGGCTTCCGATTCTTTTATCGGTTATACTTACAGCGGTTTTGTATATCCTTCCGGTAAACGGAGAGAGAGAAATATATGATAAGGTAATCAGACTTCACGTTATTGCAAATTCCGACAGCGAAAGGGATCAGGCGCTCAAACTGAAAGTAAGGGACGCCATACTCAAGAAAGTTTCCGCTTACACAGAAGGGTGTGCCGACAGAAATGAAGCGGAAGCAGAAATTGCCGCCCATACCGATGAGATAAAAACAGAAGCCGAAAAAACGCTTCGGGAAAACGGCTGTGAGCTTGCGGTAACCGTTAAGCTCGGAACAGAAAATTATCCGACGCGCGAATATGGTGATGTAAGGCTTCCGGCAGGCGACTACTGCTCTTTGCGCGTTATGATAGGGGAAGCCGAAGGACAAAATTGGTGGTGCGTACTATTTCCTCCGCTCTGCACCGGAGCGGCTTCAGCGTCTGAAGAGCTTATCAGCGCGGGTTTTACTCCCGATGAGGTAAGAATTCTGACCGACTCCGACAGCCCTGAATATATTCTCAAATTCAGAATACTTGAAATTCTCGAATCGCTGTTTTCCTAAGAAAACGAAAAATTTATGGCAATACCGCCGGATTTTGACGGTACAACTGCACAACAGGTATTGCCTTAACTTCAAATTGTCTTTAAGTTAACCGTGTCAAGGGGGTGCAATCCGAGCTTCTCGGCAAACTCCCTTGTTTTATTTTGCATATCTGTATTCAAAAGTGCTTCCGGCTGATGAGCATCACACCCGATTACAATATCATTTCCTACTTCCGCAGCTATCCTGAAAAATCTTTCTGTCGGATAGTGACGGTGATCAGACAGCCCCAGCATATTGATCTCAAGGGGAACCGAGAATTGTTTAGCGGCAAGACACAGTCTGGTCATTTCGGTATTAAACCACTGAATATCTCCGGTATAGTGATACATGTCCGGATGAGCAAGGTAGCTGAAAGCGCCGCTTGAAAGTCCTTCAATAACCTGGTCGACATAAAGCGTTAGTCTTGTACAGCTCGAGTCTGGCCGTCCTATCCAAATGTCCTCAGGCTCATTTATCAGACAATGCTGTCCCATAATCAAATATTCCGCCCCAAGTTCCCTGCATAAGGAGATAAGTCTGTTAAAAATATCCGGAAAATATTCCGCTTCAAAACCGATATGAATCTCGATATCGTTTTTATATTCCTCCGCCAGCCTTTTAAGCTTACTTACATACTCAACGGCTTCTTCAGGCGTCATTCTTATCCCCGACACATAGCTCCCGTCAAAAACCTGCGGCGCGTGATCCGAAAAGCCAAGAATTTTCATTCCGGCTTTTATTGCATTTTCTATATATTCCCTCTCATCGCCGGTTGCGTGATGACATCTCGGCGTATGCGTATGATAATTGGCAAACATCGCGCTTTTTCCTCTCTCAAGCACATTCATAATAAAGTATAATTATGGGTATCTCTAAAAATTTAATGTTCATAGACGGCAAAGAGATTTTTTCGTCAGTCAAAACAAAAATTCCGCAGACGGCGTATCCATCTGTCAATAATTTTTGTAACGAATGGCGAAAAACAGATCGATCCGGATTTGTACAGTGATTTTTAGAGGCGCCTTATATTGTATCACATTAAACCGATAAAATCAACAAAAAATAAACTCCCACGGCTCATTTTGCAAGAAATACATATTTCAGAAACATTGACAAATAGTTTATTGCATGATACAATTAATATGTTTTATTTTATTCTTCAATTTATCAAAAATTATTTTGATGGGTGGTTACGGCTATGAACGGCGATATCAAAAACATGGTGGCATTTAAACCTTCGCGAAAGGGCTATGACAAGTCAGATGTAAACAAATACATAGAAGAGATGAGCATACGTTTCACGTCCTCGGAAAAAGCGATGAAAGCCCGTATAAAAGAATTGGAGGATCGCCTTGCCGCCGTTGACCTCGCTGATTCGGAAAGGGCTGCGCTTGAAAGACTCGAACACGATAATATAGACCTACGCGCTGAAATAAAAAGGCTTACCGACGCTCTTGCGGCATCGGAAAGTCAAAAATCGAATGAAAGCAATACTTTTGAGGATCGGAAATACCGTGAAATAAGTGAAAAGCTTGGAAATATTATTTTAAAGGCAAATGTCGACGCCGAGCGCATCGTTGCGGAAGCAGAGACGGAAGCGGCACAGCGACTTTCCGAAGCTGAAAAAAATGCCGACGAAATTCGTCTTGACAGCGCCGTTTCAGCGCGGCTTATGACGTCGCAGGTAAGGGAGAAGCTGATTGCCATGACCGATGAATATATTTCCAATCTGAGAACTGTATCCGATGATTCAATCAGAGAGTATCGAAAATTGTATGAGGAACTGCAGGAAAAATTCGAAGCAATGGGAATGAAAACAAAAGAAAATGCCTCCATATCGCAGAGATCGGCAAATACAACTACACCGTCAGACATCCCCCGGTAAAACGGCAAGAATTTATTTCCTGAGTCTTATATAGTGCGGCAGAAACAAAGCAAACGGCAAATTACACGGTATTAAATATAAGTTATCTTATCGCTCTGATGAATCCGATGAAGGGAATATCCTTCGCCTTACACCGTGCGGCGAAGGTAAGCGGATATAGAATATAGAAAGCGACCGTTATCCAAAGCGCGGCCCCAACGATTTTCTTTACAACAAGAAAGACTCCTCCGATTACCGGTATCAAGGCAAGAAGTCCGAGTATTCCTCCAAGAATCAATCCGATAAGCAGACAAGCGATCTCTACCAGCAGGACAAGAAATCCCTGATTAGCCCAGTATCTTCCGTATCTTGATTCCGGCACCGAAACAAGAGGAATAAAGAACATAAGACCGGTACAGGCACAAATACACTCAAATCTGCACTTTTTCATATCGGGATATCGGAATTTATCAGTATAATCCCTGCCCTCAAAGCTGAGCCTCACAGTAATCCCCCTCCAAAATTTCTTACATAATTATACAACTGTTAAGCTGACTTGTCAACAATAATTTCCGAGGATGCGGAAGTACGGCAATAATACTATTAAAAAAATATCTTTACTTTTAAATAAAAATGTGATATAATAGTCATCGTGGTCGATATCCGCCCTTAGCTCAGCTGGATAGAGTATCAGATTCCGATTCTGAGGGTCACAGGTTCGAATCCTGCAGGGCGGGCCAAAGTGAAAAAGGTGACATTTTCGATTTTTCGAATATGTCGCCTTTTCATTTCCGTGAAAATATGTTAGAATAACTTATTAATAATATTTTTTGCGTGGTAATGAAATGCTTGATAGTATACCTTCTCAGTCAGAAATGATTGACTTGATTGGACAATCTTTGTATGAAGTATGGCGGAAATTATGCCTTGCTATTGAAGAAAAATACGAAATGGAGCGTCTGTGGAATACAGGCGGTAAAAAATAGATTTACGAGTATAAGTATCGTAGGGGCGGAAAAACACTTTGCTGCCTATACGCAAAAGATAATTGCGTAGGTTTCATGATTATCTTTGGAAAAGATGAAAGAACAAAAGTTGAGGAAATCAGAAGTAGTCTCTTAGATTCTGTTAACAAAAAATATGACGAAGCTGAAACATATCACGATGGGAAGTGGGTAATGTTTGAGCCAACAGACGCATCTGAATTTGCTGATTACATAAAGTTATTAGCTATCAAAAGAAAACCAAATCGCAAATGACAAATTCCTGTCTCTCGAGATGTGCCACTTCAAGCGATTAAGAACGGTTAGAAACTTATCATAGTTTAAAAACACAAAAACTGTGATTTTTGACCGTTTTTTCTTTTTGTACTATTCCGAGTAATAAGCACAACGAAAGAACGCACTTTTGTCTTATAGGTGCATTTTTGAGCAAAAGCCGGCTAAATCAAGAAAAATTACATATAAACCAGAGTCAAAACGGTCAAAAAGGCTGGTTTGGCCTCTTATTTTTTCACGCAAGAGTGAAAAATAATGCAAAAAGATGTAAAAATGTGCCATCAATGATTTACATTGATAAAAAAATATGATACAATTATATATGTACAAATTATGTATCGATATTTTTTCTAAAAAGGTACTTGTTATGAAAAAGATTATTGTTTTTATTTTGACGCTAACCTTATTGACTACTACATTAATTGGGTGCGGTAACCAAAGATTACTTGATGGAATGAATGGAAGAGATGCAGCAAAACTACTGCTTGCCAATGAACGTTTGGATTCACAACTTCTCAAAAATAATGGAAATATATTTGAAAACGGCGTTGAAGTTATGAACAATTTGGCAACGACGGCTATAAATAATATGACAGTCTCATATGCCAACGAAAACACTTATACCATCTCTAAGCTTTCGACTGTAAAAAAGCTTTCCACCGTACTGGAGGGTGAGCTTGGTGGAAAAGTCGAAATAAACGGAGACACGGTCGTATTTAGTGAGTTTGTAGAATATAACAATTCTTATGATTATTTTCAAAGCATCACGGAGAGCATCGTTTACTCTGCCGATGTATGTGCCCGCATGATTGACCACGTAAAAAAGAATGTAAGAGTCGTTGATAAGTGGATCTCGTTTGACAATTACCAATACTATCTGAATGTTGACGAAAATTCCGAGCTACTGTGTGAGCGCGATCTTATTTATGACACCGTGACGATCTGCAGACGTTACAAAAATGCTGACGGTGACGACGTATACGAAATGTACAGAGGCGGCGAGCTGTTCGAGGAACGAATGACTTATATCCCCGGCAAGAGATACGAGCGTTCCTTTATCAATGACGACGGCGAACACGCAGAAGACTACTTCGTAGCCGATAATGGCAAGGGCTATTGGGAGACATATACCGTAGGCGTCTTTCCTACGCATTACAATGTGTCCTATTTCGTTATGAAGCACGATATATGCTACGATGCGTTCTACGACCCTGCACAAAAATACATTTCAATGCTGAAGGTCATGAGTGCCGATAGGAAAACCGATATACTTTGGTTTGACGGAAACCGCGTGGATATTCAATTTTCAGGATTTGACGGAATCGAAAGCGTGGTGGCGCCCGCTGATTCAGTTGATTATATTTCGGGAGAATATGCAAACCTTTCGAACGGAGATAATGCGACCGTATATCTGGAAAACGGAAAAACACTCCGTTTCGGCGATCGTTTTTTAAACGACAGATTAGAGGTTCAAGCAATTCATACGACGTATATTGGAAGCGGCGTATATATCGGTGACATTTCTCTGTATGTGCCCGGAGATACTGACGCAGAATGTCTTGAAAATCTCAAAATCTTTTTGGATGAGATGGGCTTGCAATGTCGCCGCAATATTGACAGTGTGTTTAACGGTATAGACCGAGCATATGTTGAACTTGACAGCATCATACGGTATTACACATGGAACGGTGTTACAGTTGATACCGAAGAAGGTATTGCTCAGGCGATTGTAAAAGAAAAGACTCGCTTTAGCGATATGGTGGCATTATATGACGCCATAAAGAATGTCGAGGTATTAGACGGAAGCGATACTGACATTTTGGAATTGAATATCAAATTTGCAGAAATTACTCAAAACAGCTTTAATGACGTTATTGTTGACGCTATGAGCATATCAATAGGTAGTATGTCGCTAACTATTGAAGACACCACGCTTTACGTAAAGGATGAGCCTTACAAGATAATGCTTGCTTTAGCAGATGTAAATGGAAAGCTGGTTCATCTCGATATAGAGAATACGGCTTCTACAAAATATGCTGACGAAAAGACTTTCACAGTAACTGCCTCGGATTTGGCATTTACGCTTCCAACGCTTTCAGAGGGGAATTACGTGCTTGTGGCTTATATTGCCACATCTGATAACATTCGTTCGTCGGCACACGCAACCGTCGTAGTCAACGAAATCACGAACATGCCCCTGGTTGTTGATAACAGATCTGTATCCGCTTCAAAGGATCAAAACGGAGCATTGATACTAACCTATGCACAAGCACAAGATTTTACATTAACGCTGACCTCAGAAGAGCGCCTGGATTACGAGGCATTCAAAAATACCGTATCCAAAATGGTATTTGAATATGGAACTCCTTCAAGCATCTTAGAGCTTGTATCTGGCAACACCTACACAGCACTTACAGGAAACGAAACAGAGATCGCTAACGGAATTTATCGTATTGCCTATGAAGTGAAAAACGGAAATGATGTCCTTCAAGGTTATGTTTTTGTACAGTATTCTTGTCCATAATATTTGTGTGCTCCGAAACAGATATATCGACTCTAAAATTGATAGTAGTGCAAAATTGAACGAGTGAGTGGGAGTGGTAAATTCTCTATCCATGTTGACTTTTTCTTTGCCTTTACCTTGATTTTTGACCTTTTTCACCCGTTTATTGCACGAAAGAACGCACTTTTGTCTACCAAGACAAAGTGTGTTCTTTCTTCCTTTTCAGGGCAAAATCCAACTAAAACCACACAAAAGTACTATTTTCAAGGAAAAAACACACAAATGGAGCATCGCATCCATCAAATTGGTGGCCATGGCGCTCTTTTTTTATACTCCAAACGACAAAATCCGCGCTAATTTTAGGGTTTCTTTGCATAGCAAAGAAGTCGGAAAAGGTAGCGATCAACGGAAGATCAACGGAATTCGAAGTGAAAAAAACGCTATTTCGCAAAAGAGTAACAGTTTTGTGCGCCTTATTCCTTTACTTTTGACGAAAAATGTAGTATGATATAAAATGTATAGTTGTAAGTAGATTTCGCATCTATTTTGCCGGGAGGAAGCAATATTATGGATTTAAAAGATAAAATCACAGCATTATTGATAAGTAACCCTCACGGACTTAAAGCGGCTACCATGGCGGCTAAAATTGGCGTAACGAGGCACGAGATAAACAGTTTTCTTTATTCTCACAATAACGTTTTTCAAATTGATGAAAATTATATCTGGACGTTAAAAAATAGCGCTCCGATTAGTGCCAACACCGCAGTAACACCAGAAAAAACAGCAAAGGTTGCAGAGAAAAGCGTTTCTAAAGCAAGCAAAATAACGACGAGAGCAAATACACATCAATACGCGTTTTGCTCTACGGTGGAAACCTTTTTATCCATGTCGGAGGCACAATGGATTTCTGATATGCAAGATGGATTCAACCAGTCGTTTAAACTGCCGCTTGGCAACATACAGATAGGTGTCTGGAGAGACTGTTTCCGTGTGCTTAAAGACGCACTTCCAAGATTTAATGCTGGTTACCCCAATTTCCATATTGTTTTTGAATACGCATTGCCCTATGAATCCGGCAGACGACCTGATGTAGTGCTGGTATCTAATGAATTCCTTATCATTTTGGAATTCAAGAAAAAGAATTCCGTGCTTCGCTCTGATATCGACCAAACCGCAGCATATTTGCGCGATATGGAAGAATATCATTACGAATCACGAAACAAGAATATTTTCGCACTGTTGGTCGTAACAGAAATGAAAGACCAATATTACAAAGAAGATACAATCTCAGTAGTTTCCGGAGATTTGCTTTACACGGGACTTGCTGACTGCGTAGCTGGAAGAACAACTGCATGTGACATCGATACTTGGCTTCATTCAAGATATGAGCCGCTGCCTACAATTGTTGAAGCAGCAAAAATGTTCGTAAAGAAAGAAGAATTGCCGAATATTCGCAGAATAAACAGTACATGTATTCCGCAGGCCATTGAATGTCTGAATGAAATAAGCGAATATGCAAAAAGCAACCGCAAGCATGTTGTAGCATTCGTAACCGGCGTGCCCGGAGCAGGAAAAACCTTCCTTGGCCTTAAATACGTTTATGATATTTGCAACGATTATGAAAATGTAAATTCGGTATACCTTTCCGGAAATGGTCCTCTCGTTTCTGTTCTTACTGATGCACTGCATAGCTCGGTGTTTGTAAAGGACCTTCACAAAGTGGTCATTCAATACATCACAAACGAAGCACCAGACTTCAATAATAACATCATCGTTTTTGATGAAGGACAGCGCGCCTGGGACAGAAAGCAAATGTCCGAAAAGCGCAACACCACAAAATCCGAGCCGGACATCATGATTGAACTTTGCACAAAACGTCTTGACTGGTGTGTTTTACTCGTCCTCGTCGGAGAGGGGCAGGAAATTCATAACGGAGAGAATTCTGGAATCGCACAATGGAATGCGGCAATTCAAAACTCCACTATGTCATGGGACGTTCTGTGTCCTGAAAAATTGGATAACGTGTTCGCAGACAGAAAAATACTGAACCTTCCAAACAGAAGCGCACTGAATTTGTCGCAATCCCTGCGCACTCACCTTGCAGGTGATGTCAGCAGCTTTGTAAATGCATTGATTTCAGGCGAAATTGAAAAAGCAAAGAGTTTAGCCAATAAAGTAAAAGCCGCAAGCTTCCCAATGTATGTTACAAGAAACCTTGACGCAGCAAAGGATTATTTGCGTCAGCGTTACGATGGCGAACCTACAAAACGCTATGGTATGATTGCCTCGTCTAAAGGTAACATATTAAGAAGACATGGCATGGACAATTCCTTTCAGGGCTCTGTAGGCATGTTTTATATTGGCAAGTGGTTTAACGCAGAGCCGGATGATAGAAGGTCTTGCTGCGCACTAACCTCAGTCGCAACAGAATTTAGCTGTCAAGGACTTGAAATCGACATGCCTCTTATTGGATGGGACAGCGACATGCAGTGGGATGGCCACAAATGGAAGAAATTTAAAACCACAGAACCAGAAGATAGTGATGCAAATACATATCGTAAAAATAGCTATCGCGTATTGCTTACTCGCGGAAGAGATGGATTTGTAATCTTTGTACCAAACGAAGAAACGCTTGACAGTGTGTATTACTTACTCAAAGAAGTCGGCGTAGATGGGCTCGAATAGATTAAGGAGTGATTAGTTGGAATCAAATTTAAGCATAAAACCTTTGGAATCGGTATCATAACCGAAATTGACGAAATTATTTTATTGATGATAAAAATTATATTATCGTAAAATTCTCGGTAAGACCAATTAGGCTTGTGTTTTCAGATTCCTTCGAAACAGATTTAAGGCAATATCGCTGGATGCACAGCTACTGCGCATATGCTTGCATCTGCGCAACAATCATTGTGCGATATTGCCTAAACAGCGGAAGACATAGCAGTACAGATCGAAATTCTTAGCATCATTGCCGATAAAAACCTGAGATTGAAAAAACGCGTGACGAATAAGCTGCGGCAAAAAAGGCAGAAAGGCTTCGCAAGGCGGCTGAAGCAGGCGCATACATAAACTAAAAAACAAAGCACAAAACTAACCCGCGAACAGTATGATGACCTCCGCCCAATCGAGTGGATACCATTCGATCCTGTAGATTAACTATCGGACGCTTTTTTAGTTTTTACCTTGTGTAGACAACTTTTCAACCGTTATCGTAGCATAAAAAGTCGACATTTTCGAGTAAATCAAAGGTGTCGGCTTTTCTTTTGTAAAATATTATGTTATAATAGTGTCGAAAAAGTATTACATTGAGGGAAAACAGCATGAGTTTTTTCAAAACCCCTTGACTTGCCGCCCAACCTGTGCTACTATTACAAAAGCAAAACAGCCTTCGAAAAGATCGGAGCATCACAGTTAACCGGAGGAAAAATCCTTGTTCGTATTCAATATTGATTTAAATAACACCGAGTTTTCAGAAAAAAAAATTATAGAATTTGCAGAAAGAAAAGCCGTTACTCAAAATATCTTAAAAGAATATGTCGTCACGACACTGCTTTGCGACCGGAATGTTCTCGCAGAGCTATGCGCTTCAGGAATCGTTCCGGGAGAAAGTCTTCGCCATGCGGCGCTTGAAGATATAAGGAAACTGTTTTCCTCCCTTTCCGAGGAGCACCGCTTTGACGGATATATTCCCTCCGTCAAAAGGAAGCTTCCTTTTCGCGAATACCAGAAATCACTTGAAAATATTGTTGACGCAGATACTGCTGAGGAACTGCTCCTCCGTATCATTTCTCATTACACGGCATTCGGATCCGGAGAAGTTGCCCAATATATCGCCTACCGCTGGGAACACGAACTTAAAGGAATAGATAACCCCGATAAATCCGAGCTTTCAAAGCTGTTTCGTGTGGAACGGCAAAAGCAGGAGCTTGTTCATAATACTCTTAACTTCCTGGACAACCGTCCGGCAAATAACGTCCTTCTTTACGGTAACAGCGGATGCGGAAAATCCTCTATGGTAAAAGCGCTTCTGAATGAATATTATTCCCGCGGTCTTCGCATGGTTCAGATTAATAAGGAATATCTAACGGAACTGCCCCTTCTCATAACCGAACTTAAGGAACGAAGCTTTCGCTATATTGTATTTATGGATGATTTGTCCTTTGAGGATTTTGAAACAGAATATAAATATTTGAAGGCTGTAATAGAAGGCGGTCTTAAACCAAAACCGG
>OJNI01001804.1_pt1 | contig 11931 bp, 9 predicted proteins | sample 1597441 | NCBI WGS metagenome assembly OJNI01 (sample SAMEA2452131, study PRJEB22498) | human gut metagenome | reverse complement strand
GGCGTGGGATACCGGATAGGAGGCTGAGAAAGTAAGATGCGTAAAAAAGTCTTTCAACATGCGGGAGCGTTGATTATCGCTGCGATTATCCTGACTTTTTTCACCATGAGCTGGGCAATGTACAACAATACGGCGGAGCAGCTTCGTGTTTCGGTGAGAAATGAATGTGAGTATTACAGGTATTTTCTGGACAAGATGGGTGATGACAGTCTGGATAAACCGGCCGGCAAGATTACGGCAAGCCGGGTTACCCTGATTGACACGGACGGAACCGTTCTGTTTGATTCGGTCGAGGATGAGAACATGATGGGAAACCATTCCGGGCGGCCGGAGGTGATTGAGGCGGAAAAGACCGGGGAAAGCAATATTTCCCGTTATTCCGAGACCCTGCGGAGCAAAACATATTATACGGCATTGCGCCTGGACAATGGAAAAATCATCCGTGTTTCCCTGACAACAGACAGTGTGTTCGGTGTGATGCTGCGGAATATATGGCTGGTGGTTGTACTGATTGCGGCAGTCCTTGTCGTGGAGCTGCTGATGGTCAGCCATATGACAAAGGCGCTTGTAAAGCCGATCAATGAGATTGATCTGAATCATCCGCTGGACAACAAAGCGTATGAGGAATTGAGTCCGCTGCTTGGAAGAATTCATCAGCAGCAGAAGCAGATTCAGCAGCAGATGGAGGAGCTCCGCCATAATCAGGAGGAGTATCTTGCCATCACGGAATATATGAAGGATGGTCTGATCGTGACAAACCAGTCGGTCGTACTTTCCATCAACCGTTCGGCACAGAATCTGTTTGATGTGACAGCGGAGGAGTGCATCAACCACAATATCGTGACAGTCAGCCGCAACGAGCAGCTGAAGGAGGCACTGGATCATGCGCTGGAGGGCAGTTCCGAGGAACGGATGCTGGAGATAAATGGAAGAGTCTATCAGCTTCTTGCAAATCCGGTGCGTGTGGACCGTGTTGTATCCGGTGCGGTCATCCTGGTGCTGGATGTGACGGAAAAACAGAAAGCCGAGGTGATGCGCCGTGAGTTTTCAGCCAATGTGTCACATGAGCTGAAAACACCGCTGATGTCGATTTCCGGATATGCGGAGATCATCGAAAACAACATGGTAAAACCGGAGGATATTCCCAAATTTGCGGGCAGAATCCACAGTGAGGCGAGCCGGTTAAGCTCTCTTGTCGAGGATATTATCAAGCTGTCCAGACTGGACGAAAACGACCAGTCAATCCCGATGGAGGAAGTGGATCTGATGCAGATCTGCCGTGATGTCGAGGGACATCTTTCCATACGGGCAAAGGAGCAGCAGGTGAAGATGACACTGAGAGGAGAGAGCTGCCGGATCAAAGGTGCACGACAGGTTCTCTATGAGATGATCTACAATCTCTGCGACAATGCGATCAAGTACAACCGCAGGGACGGTGAAGTTGAAGTGACGGTTTCACGCGGAAGAAACGGACGGGCAGTGGTATCTGTGGCAGATACCGGAATCGGAATTGCAAAGGAAGATCAGGAGCGGATCTTTGAACGGTTCTATCGTGTGGATAAGAGTCATTCCCGCGAAACGGGAGGTACCGGACTTGGACTTTCTATTGTGAAGCATGGAGCAATTCTTCATGATGCGAAGATTAAAATTGAGAGTACGCTTGGAACCGGAACAAAGATTATTCTGGAGTTTTAAGTGAAAAACAGATACCGCAAAAGACAGCATGCGGAGGAAGAATCTATGCGGGAGGCCTGGAATATTCATGATTTCCAAGCCTCCAAAGTGGTTCCGTCCCCGCATGCTGTCTTTTGCGGTATGGTTTTGCATCGTTACAAAAATGCAAATTCGTTGTTTTGAATAAACAGAGGATTCAATATTTGGTAAATATGATAAGGGGTTTGGGGGTTGTTTTTTGATGCAGAGTATGGTATTGTAAATATAATGAGTTCCGGAAACGTTACCGACACCGTTTCCGGAAATACAGACGAGATACAGGCAGCCCTGTTTTTACGAAACAAAATGAGCTGGCTAGAAGGGCTGTATAAGTTACAATTTGCTGCGTATCCGTGAACAGGAATTATGTATTTGTGGGGTCGGATGGATAGAAAAAACGACAAGGAGAAAGGGTTTAAAAATGAGAACAAGTGGTATTTTACTTCCGGTAGCTTCGCTGCCGTCCCGATATGGAATCGGATGTTTTTCGAAAGAAGCGTATGAATTTGTGGATCGCCTGGAGGAGGCCGGCCAGAGCTACTGGCAGATTCTTCCACTTGGACCGACGGGATATGGAGATTCGCCGTACCAGTCGTTCTCTACTTTTGCAGGAAATCCATATTTTATTGATCTGGAGACCCTGGTAAAAGAGGGACTTCTGACAGAAGAAGAGTGTGATGCGTGCGATTTCGGCGACAATGCAGAGTATATTGATTACGAAAAGATTTATCTGTCCCGTTTCAAAGTACTCAGAAAAGCATTTGAAAGATTTGCGGCAGATGACGTATATGATGCATTTGTATCGGAAAATGGTTACTGGCTGGAAGATTATGCGCTGTATATGGCGATTAAGGATGCACTCGGCGGAATCAGCTGGAGTGAGTGGCCGGCAGAATTAAAGGACAGAGAAGAAGCAGCACTGAATCAGAAACGGGAAGAACTTGCCGGGGAGGTTGCATTTTACAAATTCCAGCAGTTTATGTTCCTGAAACAGTGGAAAGCATTGAAAGCATACGCAAATGAAAAGGGTATCCGTATCATCGGTGATATTCCGATTTATGTGGCATTTGACAGCGCTGACACCTGGGCAAATCCGGTTCTGTTCCAGTTTGATGAGGACAACCAGCCAAAAGCAGTTGCCGGATGCCCGCCGGATGCGTTCTCCGCAACCGGACAGCTCTGGGGCAACCCGTTATACAAATGGGACTATCATAAGAGCACAGGTTATGCATGGTGGCTGTTACGTCTGGCTCACGTGTTTAAACTGTACGATACTGTCCGCATCGACCATTTCCGCGGATTTGATGAATATTATTCCATCCCGTTCGGTGATCAGACGGCAGAGCGCGGCCACTGGGAAAAAGGACCGGGCATGGATCTGTTCAACACCGTCAAAGAAAAGCTCGGCGATGTGGATGTCATCGCAGAAGACCTGGGATATCTTACCGAAAGCGTGATCGAAATGGTGAAAGAATCCGGCTATCCGGGTATGAAGGTGTTGCAGTTTGCTTTTGACTCCCGTGAGGAGAGTGATTATCTGCCGCACAATTACGAGAGAAACTGTGTTGTCTACACCGGAACGCACGACAATGATACCATTCTTGGATGGTATTATGTCATGAGTGAGGAAGACCGCGAATTCTCCAAAGAGTATATGGGAAATGCAAAGAGTACCGACGAGGAACTCCCGTGGGATTTCATTCGCATGTCAATGGAGAGCGTGGCAAATCTGGCTGTCACTCCGATGCAGGAATTTTTAGGTCTTGGAACGGAGGCGAGAATTAACTATCCGTCTACACTTGGAAATAACTGGAAATGGCGCCTGCTTCCGGGACAGTTTACACCGGAGCTGGCAAAGAGAATTCATCGGCTGACACAGATTACAGCACGTATTACAAAATAAAAACACGCGCTGGAAAGAAAGCAAAACAGGCCGGGGAAACAAGCCGGAAGAGATTCCGGCAGAACAGGTACAGAGTTTAAAGGAGAGGCCTGCAGAATATGGAACAGGTAACAATCAGGGACATTGCCCGCAAATGTAAGGTAGGCGTGAGTACCGTATCGAGAGCGATGAACAATCATCCGGACATCAATCCGGAAACAAAAGAGATGATTTTAAAGGTCATTGCCGAATCGAATTACGTACCGAACAACAGTGCCAGAAACCTGAAGCGGTCGAATGCCAAAGCGATTGCCATTCTGGTAAAAGGCATGGACAACATGTTCTTCAACAACATGATCAGTGTGATTGAAGAGGTTGTGCGAAAAAAGAAATACTCCTGCATTATTGAGCGAGTAGAGGAAAAGGCAAATGAGGTAGACTCCGCGATCGAGATCGTCAAAGAAAAACGGCTGCGCGGCATCATTTTCCTCGGCGGAAACTTTACGCATCCGCATGAGAAAATGGCGCAGATCCCGGTTCCGTACGTGATCAGTACAATCGGGGCGGTTTCAGACGGAGGAAAACCGTGCGCGAGCGTATCGGTCGATGACTACAGGGAAAGCTATAAGATGGTAGATTATCTCTGTGGTCTCGGGCACCGGCGCATTGCCATCATTACCGCCTGCGAGGACGACATCAGTATCGGACGGCTCCGTCTGAATGCGTACCGTCAGGCTTTACTGGATCATGGGATACCTTATGACCCTGATCTGGTATTTCATATGACGAAGGACGACACGTATTCTTTCGCCACAGGGTACAAGATAACAAAAGAAATTCTGGAAAAAAAGACGGAGTTTTCCGCGCTGTATGCCACCGCGGATACGCTGGCAATCGGTGCGTGCCGTGCCTTAAAAGAGGCCGGGCTTACCGTGCCGGATGATATTTCCGTTGCCGGATTTGACGGAATTGATGCGGGAGAGTATTATATACCCAGTATCACAACGATCCGCCAGCCGGTGGAGCAGCTTGCCGCAGAGACGGCGAAGATGCTGTTTTCCTTAATTTCAGGAAAAGAAGAACCCTGCAGCAAAGTATACGATGGGGAACTCATCGTAAGGGAATCCACAAAGTCGCGGATCGCGCAGCAGTAAAACCCTTGCAGTTTCGCTGCCGCAAAAAAGTGATTCAGAAGTGAACAGTTCCATTCAAGGAAAAGCTTTGCATGGAACTGTGAAAGCTGCCAATCGCAGAAAATCCGGAACGGCAGCGCAACCAAATTACACTGTGGGAATTTTCCACAGCAACACGAGGAGAAAAAAGAATGGAAGAAAGAATTCAGGCAATCTTAAAAGAGCGTTTTGGAAGAGATCTGGACAACTGCACAAAGAGCGAAATCTTTGAAGCCCTGATGGTTATCACCAAACAGGAGATGGCAGGTCGTAAAAGAAACACCGGAAATAAAAAGCTGTATTATATTTCAGCAGAGTTTCTGATCGGAAAACTGCTGTCCAACAACCTGATCAACCTTGGTATGTACGAGGAAGTAGAAAAAGCACTCGCTGCTCATGGAAGAGAACTGACGGAGATCGAGGAGATGGAGATGGAGCCGTCCCTTGGAAACGGAGGCCTTGGCCGTCTGGCAGCATGCTTCCTTGATTCTATCGCAACACTTGGATTGCCGGGAGACGGTATCGGCCTTAATTATCACTTCGGTCTGTTCCGCCAGCTTCTGGTCGACCACAAACAGAAAGAAGTGAAAAATCCATGGATCACAAATGAGAGCTGGCTTGTCAGACAGCCGGTATCCTTTGCAGTTCCGTATAAAAACTTCACGATGCATTCTACCCTGTATGATATCGACGTACCGGGTTACAACAATGGCTGTAACCGTCTGCATCTGTTCGATGTAGATACGGTAGACGAGAGCATCGTTCCATCAGACAGCATCAACTTTGACAAGCATCAGATCCAGAAAAACCTGACACTGTTCCTCTACCCGGATGACAGCGACCGTGCCGGACAGCTGCTTCGTATCTACCAGCAGTATTTCATGGTCAGCAACGGCGCACAGTTCATCCTGATGGAGTGCGAGCAGAAGGGCTACGATCTGCATAAGCTGTATGATCACGTTGTGATCCAGATCAACGATACTCATCCGTCCATGGTCATTCCGGAGCTGATCCGTCTGCTGCAGGAGAGAGGCTTTACCATGCAGGAAGCCATCGATGTTGTAAGCAAGACCTGTGCTTACACCAACCACACCATCCTGGCAGAGGCACTGGAAAAATGGCCGATCGATTACCTCGAGGAGGTTGTTCCGCACCTGATGCCGATTATCCACGAGCTGGACGCACAGGCAAAGAAGAAATACAAAGATGAGAAAGTAGCGATCATCGACAAGGATCAGCGCGTCCACATGGCACACATGGATATCCACTACGGATTTTCTGTTAACGGCGTTGCAGCATTGCACACCGAGATCCTGAAAAACTCCGAGCTGAAACCGTTCTACGATATTTATCCGGAGAAATTCAACAACAAGACAAACGGAATCACTTTCCGCCGCTGGCTGCTGCACTGCAACCGTGAACTGGCACAGTACATCGAGAGTCTGATCGGACCGGGATTCAAAAAAGATGCCGACGAGCTGGAAAAACTGCTTAAATACAAAGACAACAAGAAGGTTCTTGCAAAACTTGAGGAGATCAAACACAACCGTAAACTGGATCTCAAACAGTTCCTGTATGAGACACAGAATATCGCGCTGGATGAAAATTCCATCATCGATGTACAGATAAAACGTCTTCATGAGTACAAACGCCAGCAGATGAACGCCCTGTACGCTATTTACAAATACATGGATATCAAGAGCGGCAACAAGCCGAAAACCCCGATCACCATGGTATTCGGTGCAAAGGCTGCACCGGCTTATATCATCGCAAAAGATATCATCCATCTGATCCTGTGCCTGCAGGAGCTGATTGATAACGATCCTGAGGTAAGCCCGTACTTCAAAGTGATTATGCTTGAGAACTACAACGTATCAAAAGCTGCAAAGGTGATCCCGGCAGCAGATATCTCCGAGCAGATCTCCCTGGCATCCAAAGAGGCTTCCGGAACCGGAAACATGAAATTCATGCTGAACGGTGCCCTGACGCTTGGAACAGAAGACGGTGCAAACGTTGAGATTGGCGATCTTGTCGGAAAAGAGAACATCTACATCTTCGGAAAGAAACCGCAGGATGTCATCGACCTGTACGCAGATGCTGCTTACTGCTCAAAAGACATCTATGACGAAGATCCGGAGATTGCAAAGCTGGTTGATTTCATCGTCAGCGATGAGCTTCTTGCTATTGGCGACAAGGTTTGCCTGGAGAGACTCTACAAAGAGATCCTGAACAAAGACTGGTTCATGACGCTGCTCGACCTGAAAGAGTACATCAAGACAAAAGAAAGAGTATACAAAGACTACGAGAACAAAGATGCATGGAACAAGAAGTGCCTGATCAACATCGCAAAAGCAGGCTTCTTCTCCTCCGACCGTACCATTGCACAGTACAACGAGGATATCTGGCATCTGGCATAAGTGCAGAACATGCATACAAAACGCCGCCGCAGACGATTCGGTTCGTCCGCGGCGGCGTTTTTTAATGCAATTTTTATGAAAGATTCAGCCGTCTGCTTAAGATATAGCGGCAGATCAGGAACAGAACAACGCAGAGCACCACGGTGATGATAAGTGTGGAAACCGAGGATGTGGTAACCACAGCAGTCGGTGTGGAGTCCTGGAAAACACGGACGATGCTGATTCCTCCGAAGATCTGGATCACGGTAGTCATGCCGATGTAAGAGAGGACAGCCGTCAGAATTTTGTGGCTGGATACCAGGCTTCCGATGCTGATGGCGGCATAGAACAGAAGAATGCCAAAGAACAGCGAAGCGAAGAAGCCAACGATGGAAAACAGTGCCATACCGATGTGGTTCGTGATGCCGATCAGGGAAAAAGCAGCATCGGCAACACCGGTAATCTGTGCCCAGAGATAGGACAGAAAATCGGAAAAGGTCATGGTCTTGTTGTAAAAAAGCAGGGTGTTTGCGGTAAAATACCGGATTGACGGCAGAAGCAAAAAAGCGAAGGAAGCGAGAACGGAAAGTGCGTTTAAGATGCTCCATGCGCCGAAAACCAGCATTTTGGAGAGAATATGATCCGTTGCCGATACCGGAAGGACGTTGGTCAGATACCCTTCGTCGGTAAAAAGATTTTTATAGTAGCGCTGGATCATCAGCACCTGTGTCATGACGGATGCGGCGATCACAATCAAAACGTACGCAAACAGATAGAGGACGATCAGCAGATCCGGCAGCTCAGAAAGCTGGGAAAAGAGGAATCCGAAGCCTCCGAGAGCGCCCATGAAAATGGCGGCACCGTTCAGCAGCGCCATGTTTTTCCAGCATGCTTTCCACTCATGTTTCAGACATTTTTTTAACATTTGAATACCTCCCTGAAATAAGAATCAATCGATTCACCCTCCTGCATCCGGATATCCTCAACCGAGGCGTGCAGTTTTAACTGGCCCTCCTGGATAAAGATGACCTCATCGAGAATATTTTCGACATCGGAAATCAGATGCGTTGAGATGAGGATGGATGCGTCTGGTTCGTAGTTGTTTAAAATCGTAGATAAAATGTAATCGCGTGCTGCCGGATCGACGCCTGCAATCGGCTCGTCGAGGCAGTAGAGCTTTGCGCGGCGGCTCATCGTGAGAATGAGCTGGACTTTCTCTTTCGTTCCCTTCGACATCGTTTTCAAACGGTCCTTTGGGCTGATTTTTAAGGATTCCAGCATGGCATTGGCGCGGGACATGTCAAAGTCCTCAAAGAAATCGCTGTAATACGTTAAAAGATCCGAGACGCGCATCCAGCTGCCGAGATACATTTTATCCGGCAGATAGGAGACGATCCGTTTTGTCTCAATACCGGGATGATTTCCGGCGATGAGGACTTCACCCTCACTCGGGGTCAGCAGTCCGTTCAGCAGCTTTAAGAGCGTCGTCTTTCCGCTTCCGTTGGGCCCCAGCAGTCCGATAATTTTCCCGGAATCCAGGGAAAGGTTGAGATGATCGAGCGCGGTGTGGTTTCCGAAGCGCTTCGTCAGGTCTTTACACGTTACAAGTTCACTCATGATTTTCTTCCTCCTCAATCGTTTCGGCAAGTAGCTGCCGGATTTCCTCCGGGGTTATGCCGAGCTGTTTCATGTGGGCAACAAAAGCAGATACTTCTGCGGCGGCAAGTTCTTTTTTCATCTGATGAATCAACTCCTTATCTTCGGTAATAAAGCGTCCGCTGGTCCGCTGGGAATAGATCAGTCCGCTGCGTTCCAGTTCGGAAAGCGCTTTCTGCATTGTGTTCGGGTTGACGGCGGCCTCCTGCGCGAGATCGCGGACGGACGGAAGCTTATCGCCCGGCTGATAGCGCCCGGTGATGATGTCCATCTGTACCCGCTCGATGATCTGCAGATAGATCGGCCGCGAGGAATCAAGATTCCATGGCATATGGCATTCACTCCTTTTGTACTACTGTATTAATTTGATAGTACAATCATACAATCGGTTTATGGATTTGTCAAGAAAATTAAGAAAAAATTTTAGATTTAGAGGTTAAATTGTGGTAAACTAAGCGTAAGTGCGGCACATTAGTATTAGAAGAAAAACCGCAGAAATGGTTCCGTCTAAAGAGATGGATGAAGGGAGAAATATGGCAGAAATTAAACTGAAAAAAAGAGAAGAGATGGATCCGGCGTACTGCTGGGATCTTTCGAGTTTGTTTGGTAGTGATGAAGAATTTGAGAAAACAGAGCAGGAGCTTGCGAAGAAAATAGAAGCGTTCCGCGCAAAACAGGGAACAATGAAAGAGAGTGCAGAAGCGCTGTATGACGTTCTTTCCGGTCTGGATGACATCAGCCGCGTCTTTTCCAGCCTGTATGTCTATGCAAGCCAGAAATATCACCAGGATATGGGAAATCAGAAGTATCAGGGCTATGCCGGAAAGATGGACAGCATGATGGCTGTTCTTGCGGATGCCTCTTCTTTCGTAGAGCCGGAGATCCTGGAGCTTGACGAGGAGACGGTTACAGAATTTGAAAAAGCATATGAGCCGCTCCGTCTGTACGATCGCATATTAAAAGAAAACTTCCGCAAGAAAGAGCACATTCTCTCGCCGGAGATGGAGGCGGTTCTTGCAAAAGCCGGAGAGATGGCATCCAGCCCGGATCAGATTTTCTCGGCATTTTCGAACGCAGACCTCAGATTCCAGCCGGTCACGGATGAAGAGGAAAATCAGGTTCCACTGAGCCACGGCACCTTCGTCGGATTTTTACAGTCGAAGGACCGCCGGGTCAGAAAAGAAGCGTTTGAGAAGTATTATGCGGAGTATGAAAAACACAAAAACATGCTCGCCGCAACGTTCGGTGCCAATCTGAAACAGGCCGCATTCTTTGCAGATGTAAGAAAATATCCGTCTGCACTGGCTGCATCGCTGGATGGCGGAAATATCCCGGTTTCGGTTTACGACAAGCTGCTCGAGGCGATTCATGCAAAAATGCCGGCGATGTACCGCTACGTGGCACTGCGTAAAAAGCTGCTCGGTGTGGATGAACTTCATATGTATGATGTTTACGTTTCTCTGACGAAAGAGTACGAGCAGAAATATACGTATGAGCAGGCGATCGAGATCGTGAAGAAAGCGCTTGCCGTGCTCGGGGATGATTATGTGGCACTGCTGGACAAGGGCTTTTCGGAGCGCTGGGTGGATGTTTATGAGAACGAAGGAAAAAAGAGCGGTGCTTACTCCTGGGGTTCTTACGATTCCCATCCGTATGTGCTGATGAGCTTTAACGGAAATATCGATTCGGTCTTCACACTGGCGCATGAGATGGGCCATTCGCTGCATTCCTGGTATTCGAACCATACACAGCCGTTTACGTATGCGGAGTACCGCCTCTTTGTCGCTGAGGTGGCATCAACCTGCAACGAGGCACTGCTGATCCGCTATCTGCTGAAGCATGCGAAAGAAAAAGAGGAGAAGATTTTCCTGCTGAATTATTTCCTGGATCAGTTTAAGGGAACGGTGTTCCGCCAGACGATGTTTGCGGAGTTTGAGAAGCGGATTCATGAGAAGATGGCAGAGGAAGGCACGCTGACGGCGGACGGTATTTCGGAGCTGTATCTGTCGATCAACAAGGAGTATTTCGGACCGGATATGATTTCGGATCCGCAGATCGCGCTGGAATGGGCGAGAATTCCGCATTTTTATACACCGTTCTATGTATATCAGTATGCAACGGGATTTTCGGCGGCGATTGCGATCAGCAGCAAGATCCTGGCAGGGGAGCCGGGTATCGTGGAGAAGTACAAACAGTTCTTAAGCGGCGGCTGCTCGATGGATCCGATTGACCTTTTGAAGATCTGCGGCGTCGATATGACGAAGCCGGAGCCGGTGGAAGAGGCGCTGGATGTGTTTGCTTCTTATGTGGAGGAGTTGGAGAAGCTGACTGCGGAAGCGTAAGCACAGGTTTTAAAGTTGCATAAATTTGATGGGAAATATGTGTGAAAAATATACAAAATTTGGCGCGTTTTTCCCTTGAAAAAGTTTTTGGATATGTTACAATATTATTACAGAGTAAAAATGGATGAGCTGGAAATTGAAAAATATTTGCGATTAAGAGGGAGAATTTCCGTATTTCTGTCGAATGCGGAAGATTAAACGTAAATTTTTCGGAATGCGGCTTTGCTCCTGTAAAAATGGGGAGCGGGCCGCGGCCGGCTATGAAAGAAATATTACTGTTCATTCAGCAGTGAACTGTAACAAAAACAGACGGATAGCAGATGAAGTAAGGGTGAGAGTATGAATTTATATGAGGCTATTTTTGTTAGAAAATCAGTAAGGAATTATTGTTTTGATACGCTTCCGCCGCAGACTTTGGATAAGATTTGGGAGCATTATAAGGAGATGCCGGCACTGTTTTCGGGCATCGGTGTGGATATGGCGATTCTGGACAACAGAAAAGGGCAGGAGAGAATGCTCAGTATGTTCAGTGTGAAGGCGCCGTATTATATGGCTTTTTATTCGGAGGAGTCAGAACGATATCTGATGAACGTGGGTTATATTATGGAACAGATGGTGCTGTATCTGTGCAGTATCGGACTGGGAACCTGCTTTATCGGAAGTAATCGTGTGAAAAAGGCGGAGCTTGAGAAGAACGGAAAGCGGCTGGTGGGGATCGTCGCTTTTGGTAAGAGTCATGGTTCGCATACGAGACGGCAAAGTGAAGCAAA
>OJNI01001799.1_pt1 | contig 11940 bp, 9 predicted proteins | sample 1597441 | NCBI WGS metagenome assembly OJNI01 (sample SAMEA2452131, study PRJEB22498) | human gut metagenome | reverse complement strand
GCTTTAAAAGCTGCCCGGAAATCGGGGGTAAACAGTTATATAAATGTTGAATCGGAAGGATATATCGGTGCGGTACTCGGTCTGCCTGTCGGAATCATGTCTTATGACACCGAAATGCAGGTATACCTAAGATGGCAGCAGGAAGCTCCCGTATTCGGTACAGAACAGGCAGAATACGATTGTTCGGAAGATATGCTGATCGACACCTATTATTTTGAAAAAGAACTGTTTCCGGGCTGGTTTGAGTGCGCAAATAAACTCCTTAGCGAAACAGCGCCCGCCGTCATGTCCCGCGGATGCAGTCTTCCCCAGGTAAACACAGGCAGTAATGGGATAATTCCGTTTATCGCCGCTTCAAAAAATCCCGTTACAGGTACTTTTTCAATCGGTGCCTTTTCAAGAACAATAGATCCTAACACAGGCATCAACGGGAATGCAAACGTCAGTGCAGAGGTCGGAGCTTCAGATACGAAGATCGGAATATTCGGCGTATTCGGAAAACTTACCCTGACCTTTGACGAAGATATCTCCGGTTATTCCGTATACGGAAAAGACATTCTCTCCGACGAACTGCGCGATATAACAGGATTAGTCTCGATCAGTTCCAATACACTCACCATTGACGGAACGGTAATCAGAACCGTCGGAAAAGAGGCACGTAAAACCAACGACTCTTCCCTGCCGGCAATGATGATTGTTTTAAAGCCTGCTGAGTAACTCTGATTTTTATTTCAAATTGTGTTTTTAGCCGATTGTAAAAATCAACGATTTATAATAAAATTCCTTTTTTCGACGACTATGCTGACGAAAAGACGCCTTTAAGACGAGCAAAGCGGGTCTGCGCACCGAGGGGATCAGCAAAAATCCTCGATTTTTGCCGGCGACGATAAGCGCGCATCTCCCATGCCATGCGCTTATCAATTGTAAAACACAGTTTTACGGCAATACCGCCGAGTACACAGCTAACGCCTTTATTGCGCATTTGTTTGCAGCGTTTCCGTTATACTTCACAAAATTCATCGGCAGAGGAGTCGCTCTTGCCTCCTCAATTTGTTTTGTCTGACAAAAAATCTGGCGGCGCAACTGCACAATAATCATTGTGCGGTATTGCCTTAAAATTGGCAAAATTGTGTTTTTAAAAGGAGAAAAACAAAAAATATGGTAAAAAAGTTTTTTAAAAGCAGCCTTCTCACGCTTCTCTTCGTTACTGCCTTACTCGGATTTGTCGCCTGTTCATCAAGCGACACCGAAACAGCAACCGCAAATACTACTTCAGCCACTGAATCTGCCTCGGGCAAAACAACCACCGAAGAACCTTCTTTCCCCGTCAGAACAGAAGATCCCACCTTTAACGGAATATGCTTTGCCATGACCGGCGCCTATTCCCGAAAGCTCAACATGGATAAGCTTATGGATCTTATAGAAATCATGAACGTACACAGTATGCGCAATTGGATGCATGCAACCACCATACTGTCAAAAGATATGACAATAAAGGAAACAGCGGTAAACCGCCAGAAAGAATGGATAAAAAAGCTCAATGACCACGGCGTAACCAAAATCATCGGCATGAGTCACTACTGGTTCTGGCCGGAAAAATATAACGTTACCGATAAATCTGCCGCCCCTTATAGAGATAAAAGTGAAGGATCGAAATTTAACGAATGGATTACTCTCTATGAAGAAACCTGGTATACGCTTGCAAGCATCTTTCCGGAGATTGGCTATTGGGAAATCGGCAACGAGTTCAATATGGATATTTTTCTGCATCCGGAAGATTATTACAGTACCGGAATCAAATTTACTCTTGACGAAAAGGCAGAGCTTGTTACAGAAATGTGTTTTGCCGCCTCATCGGGTATTCACAGAGCCAATCCCGAAGCAATTGTAATATTCCCCGGAATGGCTCCTGAAGGCGGATTTACCATCATGAGAAAATTCTTAAGACGTGTGTACGAAAACATTGCAAGCGGAGAATTCGGAAACGGAAGCACCGATCCCGACGATTATTTCGGTGCAGTTGCCTGGCACTGCTATGTCCTGAATGAAAGATTCAATATAGACAACTGGGTAGACTATAACAATTCGGTCTATGAAATTATGGAGATATACGGCGACGCCGATAAAAAGGTGTTTCTCACTGAATACGGATTTTCCGACGACGGAGATGAGAAAACCGATACAAAACAGGCTGAATATCTCGAACAGATATATGATGCCGTCTACAACCGTATGCTCTACGTAGATTCGATATACCCTTTCCGTCTCGTAGAGGACAATACCAAACTTGGAATTGACGATATAGAAGTATATTACGGAATGTTTCGGGTATTTGATCAGGAATCCTTCGGAGCAAAAGAAAAGGCAAAAGCTGTATGCAAAACCTATGGAGGAAACCTCTCTTCACTTGATAAATATATAGGAAACAATAGCGTTTATCCGACAAATATAAACAATAAGTAATATTCTGGTCAAAGACAAGAAACTGCCTCAGACGAGCTGATTTTATCTTTGGGGAGCTTATTTTGTAAAATTCGCCATTAAGGAATCACTGAATCAATCGCCAACAGATCTTTCGGACAGATTGATTGCCCAGCATCGTTAAAAAACCTTGAAATAAGAAGGCAATACCGCCGAGTTCTGACGGTGTTGCCTTAACCATATCTGCACTTTTTTGCCTTGCCGTTCAATAAATCATCTCAGAAATCTGCATAGTCGATTGATTCAGCGATTCCTTAAATTTTTATTCTACGAAAGCTATCGCGTCCCGCTGAAAAAAATAAAAAAATTATCCATTCCCAACATCTGAAAAATATTCAGGGCTGCCGTCCGTGAACTTACTCACATACGGCAGCCCCCCGTTTCGGAAAATATCTTTTATAACAAAAAGACGTTTTAACGCGTACAAAGTATCGGAGACATCTTTATTAAGGAAATACCGCACAATGATTGTTGAGCAGTTGCGCCGCCAGATTTTTTTCGTCAGACGATACAAATTGAGGAAACAAGAGTGGACTCCTCTGCCGACGAAATTGGTGAAGTATGACGGAAAGATGCAAGCATATCGCAACAAAGGCGTTAACCGTGCATTGTGAGTATCGCCTTAATATAGCTGATTCTCCTCAACGCTGCCAATATATTCCCCGTTTTGTATCAGAAAAAAGCCCATATTGTTCTCCAATCTTAATGCCTTTAGGTATATTTCTGAAACATCGATGACTGTGAAATCGCCAAATTCCGGATGAAGCTCATCTGCGCCCGAAACAAGAGTGACAAGATTATATTTTTCCTTAAGCCTATCTTTTCGGCTATACACACGCTGAAGCATTTCTGCACATTTTCCACAGGACGGCTTATATGCGATAAGCAAAGTATCGCCGGAAAAAGATTCCTCATTTTCGGATATCAAAAATCCGGTAATCTTTCTGCGAAGCTCTTCCTTATCGCAATCAGACGCCATCTCGGCAGCTGCACCTGCAAATGATGATCCGAAGGTTCCGAGAATTTTCCCGTCTTTATCGGTAAGGAAAATCTGAACTTCTTCTTTAAAAATGCTTTTTGAATTGCAGTAATACCAATCTGTTTTGTCATCGGCAAAGACTTCTTTCATCTCGTCGGGAATCTGCTCTTTAAATACCGCGATCACATGAACCGTATCTCCGAAAATTTCTGTAAGCTTATAAGCAGCCTCGCTCTTGTATCCGCTGTCATCGGGAAAAAACATCAAAAGCTTTTTCTCTCCTTCGATATCCGAAATTCCCGATTCCTTTCCATCCTCCGAGAACAGCCGCAAAGACGAAATTCGATTTTTGTTAGAAAATTTGTCCGAACACGATCCGAGAGAAAAAAGCATAAAAATCATCAGTACAATCGGAAGCAGACTCCTTCTCATTACCTTATCCCACCGCTTTAATCAGCACCACTCCGTGTGCGGGCACCGGGGCAGTATATTCATCTTTATAAATTCCCTTGTCCTTGTGTTCCCACAAATCCCTTATACTGCAAACAGAGGGAAGATCCGCGTCAGCAAAGCGCGCCGTTATTTCTGCCGCTTCTTCGCTTCGGTTAAATAACATCACAGCACGCGATTTTTTGCCGTTATCATCAACAAGCACTTTTTTCCATACCTGAAGTCCCGGTTTATCCTCGCTCACCTTCACAGCCTGATGACAAACCGGATCCTGATTAATGGCAATGACCTCGGCATTACTGATGATTTCGAGCGTTCTGTCATCTATATTCGGAAGATCAACCGAAAGCATCAAGGGGGACGCTTCCATACAGAAAATTGTAAAATATGATACGTTTTCGACATCACTGAGTCCGCCGGTAAGCATGAGCGCATCCATATCATTAAAACCGCCCGGTTTGGTATTCTCCGGCCTGCGGCAATTCATATCAAAGGTTTTCATAAGATTATAATCGGTTGAATCCCAATATACAGTAGGAACCGCGGCGGATACATCGGGAGAAGTCCGGCAGAAGTTTCCGACAGAAGTACCCCAATCAACGCTTCCAAAATCTCCCGCACAGCAAACATGATAAACCATCGGTCGCGAAGCTTTCGCTATGCACTCTCCGACTGCTCTGTACGCAGCTTCGTAGCTCGGATAATCCACACACCCGCCTCCGGCATCAACCTTTACAAGATCAGCATCCCATGAAGCAAACCGATCCATATCCTGCTGATATCTTCCATAGCTTCCCTCTTCGTTTCCGACTCCGATTTTATCGGTATAATACCCGATCTTCAAGCCTCTTTCATGAAGATAATCCGCAAGCGCTTTCATTCCGTTCGGAAACTTCTGGGGATCAGGCAAAAGATCACCCTTTTCATCTCTTGTAGGATATCCCTTCCCGTTCACGCACCAGCCGTAATCGATCTGAATATATCGGTATCCGAGATCGGCAAGTCCCGTGCTTACGAGCTTGTCGGCTATCGCCTTAATTAAATTCTCGTCAAATCTGTCGGTATAATAATACCATGTGTTGAACCCCATAGGAGGAGTTCTTGAAAGTCCGTTATCCATTTTGTTTCTCCTGAAATTTTATTTATGTTTTCTCTTAATGAAAAGAAGTAAAACAACAACTACTATTATCGCTGCAACAGCGGCGGTTATGTATATAAACAATCTGCTTTTTTGTTCCGAGGGCTTCGGAATCTCCGTTGTAGCCTCACCTGAGGAAGCTGATATGATCTCCGACGAACCGGCGGTAGTTTCCTGTATGTCGCCCGCCTGTTCTGTAACCTTTAAAAGAACGACGCCGTGGGAAGGAACCGATGCACTGTACTCTCCGTCATAAATACCCTTATCCTCATGTTCCCAGAGGTCTCTTACAAGACAATCACCCTCAAGACCGATATCGGACCAATTCACCGATATTTCAGCCGTATCGGATGTCCTGTTAAAGAGCATTACCGCTCTCACCCTGTGACCGTTTTCATCGCTCTGAACTTTATTATACACCTGAAGTCCGGAAACATCCTCTCTTACAAGTCTTGCGGAATGGCAAAGCGGATCCTGATTTACGGCAATAGCTTCCTCATTGCTGATAATGGCAAGCGTTTCATCGCTTATATTCGGAATATCCACCGCCAGCATAAGCGTCGAGGGAGCAATACAAAACAAAGTAAAATAGGATTTATTCTCCTCTGCGGTCAGTCCGTTATTTTCAAGCATCAGCGTATCCATATCAAAATAGCAGCCCGGCTTTGAATTTTCCGGATAAGCCATAGCCATATCAAAGGATTTCAGTACACCGTATGTTTCATCTTCCCAAAGAACCTTCGGAATCGACGCCGAAATATCCTGACAGGTACGGTAATACATAAACGGAATTCTGTTCCCGACATAATCATCAGCCATTCCCGATATAAATTCCGTAACACCGTATCCGCCGCCGCAGCAAATATTAATCGCAACGGAATTATCGGTATCGGCATTTTTCAAGCAATCGAGAACAGCCCGATATGCTTCGTTATGGTCGGCATAATCAACATGCCCTCCGCAGCTGTCGATTTTTATGAGATCGGCGTCCCATTTGAGAAACTGTTCAATATCCTGCTGATAATAGCCATAGCTTCCTATACCGTTGCCGCATCCCGAAACACCAAGATCGGTATAATACCCGATTTTAAATCCCCGCTTGTGAAGATAATTGGCAAGAGCTATCATTGAACTGAATTTATTCGGATCCGGCACCATATTACCGTTCTCGTCCCGAATCGCATATCCCCGATCCTCAGCGCACCAGCCCCAATCGATCTGAATATACTGATATCCGAGTTCGCGAAGTCCTTTTTTCTCCATAGCTTTCACCAGCTCCTTGATGGTATTCTCTGTAAAGCCGTCAAGATAAGTATACCATGTATTAAAGCCCATCGGCGGAGCCGTTATTCCTGAGCCTGCGCTTTCACTTTTCTCTTCAGCGAATACGGAAGGAACAGCTACCGCGCATAGTACGGTAAAAAACACAATCACTCCGGACAGAATTGATTTATAACGCTTTTTCATACCTTTTCTCCTCTTTACATCTCGAAGCTCCCAGCCCTCGTTTTACAATATGCTTTCGATAAATTATGTTATATGCTGAAATTTTATCACAGTGGAAAGCACGTTTTATTGTAATATAGTTTTGTTTTTATGTATAATCGGACAGTTAACTGTAAAAAACAAAAGTAATCATTTTTTCTCTTGATTTTTTTTATAATTCGGTGTATTATATTACTTAATTGACTGTAATATCGTGTGGAGGCAAAGATATGGAATACCCCAAAACTCTGTTCGACGGCACAGACACTCCCTGGAGATATAGTGATAAAAGATGCGGCAGAACGCTTCTTGTTCAACATCATTTACTGACCGATTATTCGATCGGCATGCATGCTCACGATTATTATGAAATCAATATCATTCTCGGCGGCAAAGGCGCCCATTATTACAGCGGACATATTTTTGAAGTAAGCGAAGGAGACGTTTTCGTGATTCCTCCTAAAATTAAGCACGGATATTGGAACTGCGGAGAGCTTGTCGTTTATCATATCATCCTTCATACCGATTTTTTCAAAAAATATGAATCGGATCTGATAAGCATGCCCGGATACTTTGCTCTCTTCGATATTGCCCCTCAAATACGGGAATTTGCCGGTGTATCACGCTTCTTAAAATTCCGCGACAACGAGTACAGTGAGATATACGAGATAATCGAAAGCGCCGCCAAAATAAATATAAAGGAAGAACTGACCGTGCACGATGCTATCGGATTAAATATCAATGCTTTATACCTGATAACAAAGTTAACTGCATTTTTTTGCCGGGAATATTCTCCGGAAACCGAGAATGTAAGCGACAGCGACAGTATGCTGTTTACCCGCGCTGTCGAGAAAATTTACCGGGATTACGATCAAAAGCTTGATATCAATGAGCTGGCTTCAGAGCTTCATATTTCACGAAGCACATATTATCTTCTGTTCAAAAAGTTTTCCGGTAAAACCCCCGGAGATTTTATTACCGACCACAGAATATCCAAAGCCATGTCGCTTCTTCTGACCACCGATCAATCCGTAACATCCATAGCTATCCAAACAGGCTTTTTTGACGCTTCCCATTTTATACACACCTTTGAAAAAAATGTCGGAGTATCACCGAAGGAATACAGAACTACCGGAACAGGCAGTAAACAATAAAGACAAGACAAGTTTCATTACTTAATTCTCTTTTGCTTTTCATTTTTGAGTGAGCGGACCGTCTTTATCACACATCAAAAAGGTATTTTCCTGCACAAAGCAAAAGCTTTTGGCATCCTCCTGTGACTTGCTGGCGGCTACCAGTATAAAACAACCGCGGGCTGTCGCTTTAACACGACAGCCCACCCGAAAAATTTCTATAAAGAAAATGAAACAATGATTTTGCCCTATAAAATCATCCGTTTTTGGTTATCACAGATGATACAAGCTCGTCCAAGGACTCCTGTGCCGCTTCAAGATTTGCCTGATAGAAAGAGGCGAAATCTCCTCCTGCCTGACAAAGATGGAAGCCAGGAAGATTGAAATTTCCGGCTCTGCCCGTAAAATAGGCAAGGTCAAATACTCTCGAACCTCTTATAATATCAAGCATTTGCTTTGAAATATCATCGTCCGTATATTTTATCTGAAGCGTCGTCTCATAAAACGCGGGAATAACTTCGTTGTGTCCCTCTATAGTAAGAGCTTCAAGTATCATACTGGTTCTGTCAACGTTTGGCGCATTATAGGGAACTATAATCGAATGGATCCCCGCGTCCGCAGTTGAATTGTATTCGCCCACCTGCTCGTCAAACATCGGATACGGTACTACTCCCCAATCACTTTTATCGCGAAGCAATTCAAGATTCATAATATAGGTATCGATCATAACGACCTTATCCTCGATAAAATCTGCACAGCTTTTATCAAAGTTTGCCTGATCCGTCATGATCTTAAAGCCATCCTGATTCATCATATCAAAAAATTTTGTAAAGAGATCGACTGTTCTCTCGTTGTTCAGAGCGATATACGGCATATCCTCGCTGTCTTTCCCTATAGTACGGCTTCCGCAGGTCCAGAGAAATCCGACCGTACCTCCGTATATCGTAGTTTCATAACCCATGCGGTCGGTACCGAAGTCAATTCTTCCGTCTCCGTCAAGATCGTACTTGGTCTGTGAAGCAATCTGATAAAACTTATCAAAGGTCCATGTTTTGTCCAAAACATCCTGATAAGGATATTCAATGCTGTTGTCAGAAAGAATTTTTTTATTGAAAACAATTCCGACCGTATCGCCGAGCAGCATCCAGCTGTTATCGCCCATCATGGTATATATTTTGTTTCCGATAGACAGGCATTCTGCCGCTCCCTGATCCCACCATTCCTGATCGAGATAATTATATTTCATGTTTTCTGTCCATTCAAGGGCATATCCTTCTATGATATATGTTCCCCAGGCAATATGAGAGTGAGGCATGATGATGTCATAATCACTGTCCCCGGCAGCTACCGAATCAAGCGCCATCATTCCCGCCCAGTCTCCGCTGATCACATACGGTTCGAGAACAATATCATAATACTCCATTACCTTTTGAGCCCGGTTATACTTTGCAACCTCAAGCTGATCGGTTGCTTCCCGATCAAACGACATATCGCGCACCATATTTTGAAGGTCCCTGTATGTCATTACAAAAGTATAACCCTCATAATCAATTTTGGGAAGGATCTTTATATCGGATTCAAGTACTGTGTTCCCTTCACCGGATACGCTCTCGCTTCCTTTTGAATCACTTTCCGACGGCTCTCCGGGATTTTCGCAGGATACGGCAGCGAAAACGCACATTACGGTCAGAAATGCAAGCAGTATAGAAACTACCTTCTTTTTCATAGAAAGTTCCTTTCTGATTTTTCAGATTTCATTGAAATTAGTATGATTTCTTTTTACCGATAACAACGCCCACACACACCGCCGACACTGCAAGAACAACGGCGGATACTGTAAATGCGTCTGCTGTAGGAGGAGCAACCGGATCCGTTATATTATAATAAGCTTTTGCTTCTTCTTTTGTTGCAAAAAATCCCATTTCGGTTACATAAATGTCGGAAGGGACGTTTTCAGCACACCAACCGAAGAGGAAGGGGGTTGCATCATAGCAAACAGCTTCGCTCAGCGTAATAATCTGCGTGGTATAACCGTCTTTGCTCGCAGGGAGAGTAAACGAACAATAATCCTCAGCTTTCCAACCGGCAGGAGCGGTGTTCCAAATCGTTTCGGAAGGAGCAAATTTTACAGCCAGCGTTGCTTCGGAGTCTGTTTTATAGGTAATAGTGAAGCATTTCAGCTTGCTTGTGACGAAGGTTCCTTCTTCAGCCTCAATCCCAGCGGCATTTCCGTAGGCAATAGAAAGCTCTACTCCGTTTCCGGCTCCGGCAGTAATACCGCCCTTAATCTTTACACATCCGTCAGCCGCTTCAAGATAACTGCCTAATCCCCATTGAAAAATGGAACCGGCGGCAAAAACCTCGCTTGCCTTGTCAGTTTTTACCACAAGGTAATGATCCTTGCTTGTAACAATCTGAGTATCCTTCAGTCCCTCGGCAGAAACGCCGATTGCCATAACGAATACCGTAAGAATAGCCAAGAGTAACGCAATGATTTTTTTCATTTTCATATTCCTCCAAAATATTATTTGTATATTTATTATATCCGTATTGCCTTTTCTTTGGATTGTATAATTATCTTGACTAATTGTAAAAAAGTCAATATTTACAAAAAAAACATTCGCGCTTGGCAAAAAGAGATACTTTTATACTGAATTTTTATTACCCTTGAGAAAGAAAACGCGGGGCGCGCCCATAGAAAGGTTTTGACATCTGATTTTACAACATAACAAAACATTCATACAATATTGAATTATTTCAATGTGATATAATATTTTCAGGACGCAGTATTTTACTGACTGCGCAATAATAATCTAAGGGGTTATAAATATGAAACCGCTATCGCTTAACCGTGTAACCGTAAAAGGTGAGCTCAGGACAAGACTTTTAAAAAACTTCAGCCGTATGCACGACAAAATTTACCGTGCAGGAATTGCCGGACTGCCTCCATATTGCTGCATAGGCTGGCCGGGCGATTGGGAGGGACGCGCTATGCTTGCGCTCACACTGGACAGTGAAGCATTAAAAAGTGAAGCCGCCACTCTTGAACCGCTTATCAATTGGATCTATGAGATTATGAACGATGAGGGCTACAGAAGTGAGCCGAACGACAAACTCAATCTGAATGATATTAACGAACAAATGCATTCGGCGCAAAACTGGATGCTCAGAGCCTTCATGGAAACATACCGGATAACCGGAGAGGAAAAATATCTTGATACGGCTGAGCAAATGATAAAAGCTCTATACCTTCCCGTGACGGAGCACCTTAAAAACTATCCCCGTACAAAAGAAGACCGAGTTGCCGCCTCGGATTACGCGGTAATCGGTCACACCAGCGGCAGATTCAAAGAATGGCGTCTTTCCTCTGATATCGGCTGTATTTTTATGTCCTTTGACGCGCTCGGTCAGGCATGGGAAATGATAAATAAGGAACCGCTGAAAACTCAAATAGGAGAATACATCGATGCCCTTCTTGATGCTTTCCGCAGTGTTGATTATGTCGGTTCAGGGCTCCAGACACATGCAACTCTTACCTGTATGAGAGGTCTTATGAGAGTATATAATATCAAGAAGGATCCTTCTCTTTTGGCTACAATTGTCAAATATTTTGACGATTATGAAAAGTACGGCATGACAGTGAATTATGAAAACCGGAACGGATTCCGTATTCCCGGACATACCGAGCCCTGCGGAATCGTCGACTCATATATGCTCGCATGTCAGCTTTGGGAGGTCACCGGGAAACGACATTATCTTGATATGTCACACAAAATATGGTGGAATGCGCTGATGCGCTCGCAGCGCGACAATGGCGGCATGGGCTGCGATACTACCGTAGAAGACGGAAGAGTCAAAGTCTACGATGCATTTTATGAAGCCTTCCATTGCTGTACTATGAGAGGGGCTGAGGGACTCGGCTATCCCGTCAGACATGCCGTATATGAAGACGAGTCCTCAATTTGTATTCCTTTTTATTTCGACTTTGACGCGAAGCTTTCCGGGGGAGAAGAAATATCGGTTCGCTCCTTATATCCGGAGGAAGGAAAGATATCTCTCACTGTCAATAAGGGAACCGGCAATCCTATTCTCACAAAGCTCTACATACCGGAATGGGCTGAAAACGTTCGGATAACCAAAAACGGAATAAATCAAGAATTTGCTATGGTTGATGAGTGTTTTGCCGCCTTCGACGGAAATTATACTGCCGGTGACATAATTGAGCTCTCTTTTGTTCAGCCGTTACGCAAAGTACCGTGCCATCGGTACGGTCA
>OJNI01001788.1_pt1 | contig 11997 bp, 10 predicted proteins | sample 1597441 | NCBI WGS metagenome assembly OJNI01 (sample SAMEA2452131, study PRJEB22498) | human gut metagenome | reverse complement strand
ACGAAAAAGTAGAAGGAAGTCGTTTTCCTCTTGTGGTACCGACCCAATATGGAGATTTCATTCTCAACTCCACACCACATTATGTGACCGGAGAAAAGTTGGCAACCAATATCTCTATCTGCGGATATGACAAAGCTGCGGAAGACGTGAACACGCACACATTCATTTCGATTCCGGATAAAAAATCCAATCTTATCCATCTCGAAATCGAAGAAAGCGACATCGACCGGGGTAAAGACCTGCTCAACACCATCATACAAGTATACAACCAACGAGGTATTGACGAAAAAAACAAAGAGGCTGAAATTAAAGCCGGATTTATCGACGAACGTATTGACCTCGTCATGCGAGACCTCGCTCAAACCGAAAAACAAATCGAAGAATACAAAAAGAAAAACAATCTCACCGATATAGAGACCGAGGCTAAAATCATACTCGAACAAAATACGGTTTTGAAAGAAAAACAGATCGAGATCGAAGCCCAAAACCAAATGGTCGAAATCATCGAGAACTTTCTCCGACAAGAAAAAAATCGCTACTCCCTGATTCCGTTCAATCCCAGTCTATCGGACGAGGCGTCGGCAACAGCTATCCAGCAATACAATACCCTGGTATTGAAACGTATGGAAATCGCATTCTCGGCAAAAGGCGATAACAAATCACTGGCTATCCTCGATGAGCAAATCGACGCTACTCGCAACAATGTATTGAGTACGCTCAAGAGCATACGAGAAAGTTTGACGGTTTCCCAAAAAACGCTTCTCGACCAAGAAGACAAGTTCGGCGAACGCATCAAAAACATGCCTACGCAAGAGAGAGAATTTATCGACATGCAACGACAACAGCTCATCAAACAGGAATTGTTTCTCTTCTTATTACAAAAACGAGAAGAAAATGCCCTGAATCAGTCGATGGCAACTCCCAAAAGTACAATCGTAAATGCAGCTTATAATCTGAGCGAACCTATCAGTACGCCCAAAATCATCACTTTATTCGTCGGTCTTCTTATAGGAGCGATATTGCCCATTATATATCTGTACCTCAAAGATTTATTGCGCACAAAATTCTCCAATCGAAACGAGCTCGAAGCCCTTACCTCACTTCCCGTCCTCGGAGAAATTTGTACGCATAAAAATAAAGACCATATCGTCATACGTGAAGGCGAAAACAGTTCTATCGCCGAGCTTTTCCGTCTGATTCGCAACAACATACAATTCGTCCTCAATAATAAAGACGAAAAAGTCATACTTGTTACATCGAGTATCAGCGGCGAAGGTAAATCCTTTATCAGCAGCAACCTCGCCATCTCCATGGCATTGCTCGGCAAACGAGTACTGCTCATCGGTATGGACATACGTAACCCGCAACTCGGAAGCTACCTGAACATACGCAGCCCGAAAGGATTGACCAATTATTTGGCAGATACGAGTGTGTCTATCTCAGACATTACGCTTTCCAGTGCTATACAGAAAGGCATGGATATTATTTTGGCCGGTCCCGTACCGCCTAACCCTTCGGAATTGCTATTAAGCAACCGTGTAGACGAGCTGTTCGGTCAACTGAGAGAAATCTATGATTACATCATCATAGACTCGGCACCGGTAAGCATGGTTGCCGATACATTCAGCCTTACCCGTATCGCCGATACCACCGTGTATGTATGTCGTGCCAACTACACCAAGAAAGAATACATACGCTATGTCAACCGTATTGCAGCTGAAAAACGCTTGGGCAAAGTCTCCATCATACTCAATGGGACCGAAGCGCAACAGGGCTACGGTTACGGTAAGAATGCAAAAAAGTAAGAATCGAGAATACATAAAAAGGTAAAAAATAATCTCGGCCATTGGGTGGCTGACACCTGTTAAGTAAAAGGTGCTTACACTTCTTTCGAGCGGATTTGTAATGTCCGCTCGGGATTCGGTCGAGAACCTTTTTCTTGTATTCATATGGGAATCATGCAGGTAAAGCCGGGGAAATCTTTATTTTATTTCTCCTAAAAAATTCAAGAATGACTACCGATATATATACACCAACTGTCAGACGCGATGATTCGGAGAGGGAGGTACTGCACCTCTTTCCTAACGAACTTTTCTCGGCTTTCATCTTCTTGATCACCCTCAGTCTTTTGGGATTGGAATTTCCTCCTGCCTACCTTTTTCTTCCGGTTGTCCTTTTTACGACATTCTTGCGTAACCGCTACGACTTTCTCATACAGTTTACCCTGCTATGTGGAACTTTCGGATTTTATTCTGATGACGAAGCCTTTCCGTTCAAATGGATGGATATTGCCCTTCTTCTATCCATCATTACAATTGTCATTTATCGTCGAGATAAAACATTGAACAAATTATTACTGTTCACCGGCGGATATTTTGCTGTATTATTCCTCCTCGCCCTGACAAGTAGCGAATCGATAATGATACAGATACGACGCATGAGGGAATATTGGGGCATCATTTATTTTATGTTCCCTTTATTGATTTTTGCCCGAGAAGAATTCGATATTAAAATTTTCTATCGAAAAATTCTTACCTATGCTTTCATCATCGCCATCTTTTATATCATCGATAGCCTTATATTCGGTGGCAACATTTTGATACCCAGAACATTTTCATACTCAGGACTTTATTCCACCTACTACAAATTTTATTGTTACCCGGGTAGTTTTCCCCGTAAATATCCTCATGGGTTATTTATTTTAGCACTTTGTATTTTCCCTATATTAAAATTTTACTCTCTTCAAATTAAACATATCATAGTTTTTGCATTATCCCTCATTGTATGTCGTACATTCTCAGTCATAGGAGGCATCATACTTACAATGTTTTTCTTTATGGGGAACACCGTCAAAACTATCAAATACATAGCAATAGGAATAATCGTATTTATTGCTGGCTATTATATCGACGGTGCCATGGACGGACAATTACGTATACAACAATTGGTGCAGCAATTCGAGGTTTTAAAAAATCCTAATGACCCTGAACTATTGATCAAATTCGGAACCGGACGCATAGCTCAGATACTTCCTAAGCTCGATTATATGTTATCAACAGGAAAACAATATACCGGTTTCGGATTTCTTCATGACGACCTAACGACCAACAACCAATTTGTCATCACCAATGAATTTTACACAGACGTGACACAAAGTGAAGAAACCGTAGCCAGAGTTGAAGTAACACAAGTACAAACAATTCTTGATGCAGGACTCATTGGATTCTTGATACAAACATTTTACTATTTGGCCATCTATTTTTGGGTACTCCGTCCCTTACCATATAGCAAGTCTTATCTTATTGTACTTTTCTGCATCTCATTTTTCGGAATAGGAGGCTTTGCCGGCCTTATTTCCCGACAAGGGTTACTTTTATTGGGATTAACAACGGCTGCAATACTTCTATGTCAAAAACAACAAACCGAAAATATAAACAATACTTCAACATAAAATATTATTATTGTGGTCATCATTTAGACATATAACATGCCTCTTATCCCATGAAAACATCATAGTATAATGAAAATAGTACATTGCATTTTTAGTTTTAATACCGGTGGCGCAGAGACAATGCTCATAGATATTGTAAATGAGCAAATAAAAACACAGGAAGTAACAGTTGTCATTGTAAACCATATATACCATAAAGAATTAATTGCTCAATTAGATAAAAAAATACGACTCATATTTATAGGCCGAAAGCCTCATAGCTATTCTATTCTACCTTTATTAAGGATCAATTGGATTTTGTTCCGTCTCCACCCCGATATAATTCACCTGCATAATTATGCCATGTCAAGGATTATATTTCCACTCATGCCATCAAAGCTATTTTTAACGGTTCACGATCTACATATATCTCTGAAGTATGTCAAAGATAAAACCAATCTGATCGCCATATCAAACGCTGTAAAAGACGATATATCCTCAAAAGGGAACTATAAGATCTACACAATACCAAATGGAATTAATTTTGAACGTATAGAAAAACGTTCAAATTCTGGTATCCTCAATGAGAAATTCCGTATCGTACAAGTCGCAAACTTAATTATGAATAAAAAAGGGCAGGATATCCTTATCAATGCTATATCTATTTTAAAAAAACGTAACATTAAAAATATCGAAGTATCTTTTATCGGCACCGGCAACGACATACAAATTCTCAAACAAATGGCTGATAACCTCGGCGTATCTGAACAAATTCACTTTTTAGGGTTAAAAGATCGCCAATATATATATAGTCATCTCAAAGAGTATGATCTAATGTGTCACCCGGCAAGATACGAAGGATTCGGCCTATGTATAGCAGAAGGTATAGCTGCAATGCTTCCCATATTAGTCTCCGACGAAGGAGGGCCCTATGAAATCATAAAACAAGGAAGATTGGGATATGCTTTCCAATCGGGGAATGCAGTAGATTGTGCAGATAAAATAGAATATATTTTCAAAAACTACAACGATGCCGTAAAACTTACTTTTCCTGCATATGAACACGCCATGCAACATTATTCCATAAAACGCATGGTGAAAAAATACACTCAATCATATAAAGACGCCAACAACAAATAACCTATTATTCAATAATTTATGATACCTAATACCATTTCAAAACGCGTATTAACAATGGGTGTCGACTACCACAATCCCAAAGGTGGTATCGCACAAGTCTTGTATGCATACTCTCAAATATTCGAAACATTTAGATTTATTCCTACGACCAATAGCAAAAACTTCTTTTCGAGACAAATGACAGGTATTATTGCTGCCTTAAAGCTTCTCAGTCTATTGCTTAGAAAAGAAATAAAAATAGTACATATTCATTGCGCCAGTGGGAAATCTTTTTACAGAAAGAGTTTATACATCTTTATTTGTCAATTCTTCAATGTAAAAATTCTTTGCCACATGCACAGTGGACACTTTGTTCACTTTATTCATAAATGCCCCAATTTTATTCGAAAAACACTCCTTCGATGCGATTCAATTATCGTATTGGGTCATTCATGGAAAAACTTCTACCAAAATATTGGCTGTCAGCATATCGATATTATCGACAACATAATATTGCCTCCACAAAAAATAGGAGAGAAAAAAGATGATGGACTTATGCACTTGATTTTTCTCGGTTCACTAACTCAACCTAAAGGTATTTATGATCTACTACAAGCTCTTGGAAAATATAAATCTTACTTATTAGGAAAAATCAAATTACATATCGGTGGATTGGGAGATTTACAAACATTCCAGCAGGAAATAGACCGATTAAAAATCCATGAAATGGTAGAATATCATGGATTTGTCTCCGATGAAGCCAAAAACAGACTCTTCACAATAGGCGATATATATATACTTCCGTCTTACTTCGAAGGTATGCCCATATCAATTCTTGAAGCTATGTCATATGGTATGCCCATCATTGCATCTCGGACTGGAAGTATTCCAGAAATAGTCATTCCCGGAAAAACCGGACAATTGATAACAGCCGGCCATATTGAAGAAATAGCAGAATCTATATTATGGTTTCTCGATCACCCCGAAGAAAAAAAAGAAATGGCCCACATAGCGCAAGAAAACAGCCAAAAATACCTACCACAAAATATCGAAAAAGAACTCACAGAATTGTATTCTCGATACCTATAATTATACCGGCTATTTTACGTTCCCATGTAAATAAACTTCATTACACAACATATAGTAAATACCAAAGGAAATAAAACCGTTCCCATTGAATTTTTAATAACAAGGAGTTGCCATATAGAAACTTATTGTGTAATTTTGGGGGATATGAAATATATCGATTTCTATCGAAAAAACAGGTGGGAAAAGAGGAGATATAAAATAAGCTATTTTTCGGAAAATAGAAATACCTTGATTCTTCCTCCTCTCATAATGATAACCTTTACCATAAAAACACGACCTAATGAAAAAATTTTCGCTCAACGGAATAGAAGTCTTCCCTTTTGCTTCCGAAGAACAAATATTGGATCATATAGACAAAAACAAAGGTATTTTAGTCGCGATAAATGCCGAGAAAACAATCAAAGCATCTGACCGTCTGCGGGAAATCATCAACCTCAATATCGGTTACTGCGACGGAATGGGTGCCGTAAAAGCGGCCCTAAAAAAAGGATATAAAGATGCGATCAGAATTCCGGGTTGCGAATTGTGGCTAAAAATCATCGCACGCCACCCATCTTCATCGTACTACCTAATAGGATCGACAGATGAAGTAATTACGGCAACCGCCGAAAAATTGAAAAAAACATTTCCCGACATAAACATTACAGGGTTTCGAAACGGTTTTATTAAAAATGCCATCGAAAAAGAGCAGTTAAAGAACGATATTGTAAATAAAAAGCCCGACTTTGTGTTCGTAGCAATGGGTTCTCCCCGGCAAGAATACCTGATGGAAGAATTGCAAGAGGTGCACCAGGCCGTTTATCAAGGTTTAGGGGGAAGTTTTGACTTGTATGTAGGCAACTTCAAACGAGCCCCTAAATTATTACAGCAAATAAACTGCGAATGGTTATGGAGATTTGCCGCACAACCGGCACGAATAAATCGTATAGGCCCTTATATAAAATTCGCCTATCTACTCTATACCAACAAGTTATAGCCGCCTCAAAACCATAAAAACCGGAATCCATGAAAGGTATCAATCCCCGACAAATAAATTCTTAATCATATTTATAAGTCCAATTTTATAGGTATATATACAAACATATCACTAACTTTGTAGCGAAAATTCACCACTCCATTATCTTGAATATATCAAAAAGAGAATCTTCACTATGAAACTAAACAAGCAGTACACCTCCTATATTCTTTTTATTTTGGGCGCTTTATTGCTGGCTATCGGATTCTCAAGTTGTGCAAAGAGTGAAGGAGATAAGCTGTACGGACGCTGGCAATTCCGATATTGCGAGTACCCCGACGGCGGGACATTTGCCAACGACTCGATATTCTACTGTTTCGATCGCGGTGTTTTCGAGCTGCAAAAACGCTCCAAAGGAAACGGAAGTGCCCGTTTGCATGGGTTGTATTCCACAGCGGACGATTCTTTATTGATAAATTTTCCCACGGTAAGCCAGTTCGACCTACAAGATCCACCCTACCATTTCGGTGAGAAAAACAGTAAGGGTTACCGCATCGATGAAGTATCCCGAAAAAATCTTGTCCTCTCCTGCCGGGATACATTGTACCACTTTCATAAATTTTAGCCGCCATGTCTTCATTCCGCAACTTATTTCTTGCCACTTTTTTACTGGCGGTCTCTTCGATCGGGGGAAGCGCACAAAAAATGCGCCTCGACTATAAAGTCGAAGCCAACATCATTGCCGGAGGTGGCGAATACACCCCGTTTTATCTGATGAACAACCGGGGAGGAACCGTATCTTTTACACCCAATACAGGATATTTGCGGGCAGCTGTCATGAAAGACATCGACACAACCCGGCGTTTTTCTTACGGTTTCGGTCTCGACGCCATGGCCTCTTACAACGACGATGTGCCGGCCTACATACAACAGGCTTATGCCTCGCTGCGATTCCTTGCTCTCGGTCTCACGGTAGGCAGTCAGGAAGAATACTCGCTGTTGTGGGACAAGGCTTTGAGCAGTGGAGGTTGGGTATGGAGCGGCAACAGCCGTCCCATACCGCAAGTACGTATCGGTATTCCCGAATTTGTTAATTTTCCATGGACGCACGGAACGGTACAGGTCAAAGGTGAAATCGCTTACGGACGATTTGTCGATGACAAGTACCAACGGCATACTCACGGGGCAAAAGAAAACTATACGACCGGATTGTTGTATCATCGCAAAAATTTATTGCTCCGCTTCGGAAAGACGAACAAACGTTTTTACGGCATAGTCGGAATCGACATGGCCGCCCAATTCGGAGGGAAAACCTATAAAGGGAATAAACTCGTTCTCGATTTTCCTTCCGACATCAAACAATATTTCAAAGTATTTGTACCCCTTTCAGGCGGGGAAAATTCTCCGGGTATAGACCAAGTAAACGTTACGGGAAACCATTTGGGCTCATATCTTTTTGCCATAGGAACAAGACAGAAAAATTGGGAAGGCCGCATTTACTATGAACACCCGTTCGATGACCATTCGGGTATGATATTCCGGAACAAAGCCGACGGGCTTTGGGGTATCGAATACCGTAGCAAGGTTCCCCATGCCGTCGTAAGCGGTATTATCGTGGAGTTTCTCGAAACCAGAGACCAAAGCGGGCCGTTCCTATGGGACAAAACCCAGCAAATACCTATACAGGTAAGTGCCGGCGATTGGTACTACGGGCACGTGGTATATAACGGGTGGGTACACCGCGGGCATACGATAGGTAATCCGCTCATAATTTCACCTGGATACAATACCGACGGTTATTTGGGATTCAAAAGCTCTCGTGTCGAAGCCTTGCATATAGGTATCGACGGTCATATCACACCGGAATTTGATTATCGTTTTCTGGCTTCATTACAACGCGGTTGGGGGACACCTTATTTTCCCTATATAAAAATAGAAAAAGAATTCTCGGGTATGCTCGAAGTCAATTATGCTCCGAGACAATTACAAGGATGGAAATTCGGATTAAGCATGGCTGTCGATGCAGGAACACTCGTCGATAACAACTGGGCCATACAACTTGGCATATGCAAATCGGGACGCATACTGTAATTCTTCATAAAGAGGCCATACAAAAAGAAAACGGGCAAAACCTATAGTTTTGCCCGTTTTCTTTATAAAGGAAGAAATACTTATTTCTGTTTGTTCTGCATGTGCTTTGCGTAACGGCTCATGAACTTGTCTACGCGACCAGCCGTATCGACCAATTTCTGCTTTCCGGTAAAGAAAGGGTGAGAAGAACTGGTGATTTCGAGTTTTACCAACGGATAGGTCTCACCGTCAACCTCGATAGTATCTTTCGCTGCTATCGTAGAACGGGTAATAAAAATTTCATCGTTCGACATATCTTTGAATACGACCGGACGATAATTCTCGGGGTGAATTCCTTTTTTCATTGTATATCTTTTTTATATTTACAAATCAAAGCACGGTGGTAAAACGTGCATCTTTTATAATGGCTTGCAAATGTACGCATAACTTTTGATTTACAAAAATATTTCTTTCCCTTTTTACAAAATCCGATAGCCCCCTTTCTCTATCCGTTACACAAAAGATACACAACAAACGCGCCTTTACCCCTAAAAATGGCAATACACCTTGACTTTGCTTTCATCGGTTATCCCACATATCCTTTCTGCCGACAAAAACAGTGTGCTTACACAGCTTGAATAAATTTGCTTCGACATTCCATTTGCACTATCTTTGTCGATCAATCATTCTATACAAAAAATTCTTTCGGGTCTTCAAGAACTCGAACAGACAACCGCTAAAAAGATATTCCCTATGAAATGGTTCCATAAAGAGAAAGCTCCGAGTACGTTGTTCTATAATACCGACCTGCATGCCCACGTATTACCAGGTATCGATGACGGCTCTCAAAACCCAGAATCGTCAATAGCCCTCCTCAAAGCTCTACAATCATGGGGTATCAAGCAGATCTTCGCCACTCCCCATGTTATTGCCGATACGTATGAGAATACAAAGGAAAGCATCGATGCCGCCTACAATATACTCGAAGAAAGAATGCTTCAAGAAGGCATCGAGATAAAAATCCGTTACTCGGCCGAATATCGTATGGACGAGCATTTCAGAGACCTTCTCAAAGAAGGAGAGTCGGCATTTATACCATTGCCGGGACAACGGCTCTTGGTAGAGAATTCTTTCATGCAAGCCCCCATCGACCTCGACGAAATACTTTTCCAACTGATGCTGAAAGGCTTTCAACCGGTCTTGGCTCATCCCGAACGGTATCGATATTATCACGCACATAAAGAAATATACCGACATCTGCACAATAACGGTTGCCATTTTCAGGTCAATCTACTCTCTTTGGCCGGTTATTACGGCAAAGAAATAAAAGAGATTGCATGGTGGTTGTGCAAGAACGAAATGATCGAATTTCTGGGTAGTGATTTGCATAACCTCGATCAAGCCCAGGCCATCGGCGAATGGCTCGCTACCAAAGAGTATCACAAGGCGGCCGAGATGCTGGCCACAATACAAAACGACCAACTGGCTACGTACTGAATCTCCATAAAAAAGAAATGCCTCTCCTATCTCTATCATAGGGAGGCATTTCTTTTTTTATCCTTCTCCGAAACAAGCCCTCATCAGAAAGGCAGGTCATCGGTCTGAGCATTGGTGGGAACGGAGCTATATCGTTGGGCATCGGAGGCATATCGGGAACTCCCCGAGCAACAGAAGCCGACTTTTCTATCTTCCAAGCTCTCACATCGGTGTACCAACGACCCTTTGCTTCACGGCTCTCCAAGTCGAAACTTACCACAACCTCATCACCCACAGAAACGGGATATTGCTCGATACGATTTCCGCTTACCTGAAAACAAACTTTACGCGGATACTGCTCCTGCGTCTCCAATACATATTCCTGTTTTTTCCACTCTTTTCCACTCACTTGGCCGATACCGCTTTGCAACGGCATGACATGAATGATACGGCCTTTAATTTCCATACGAAATAACAATTATAAGATTTATCTCAACAAAGATAGAAATATTTCGATTAGAAACGAACGCAATTTTCTTAAAAAGATAAATGAAGAAATAGAATATATCTAAAATTCTCGATTAAATCTACGAAACTTATTCTCTATATCGAAATTCGATTTATCTTTGCATATAAAGAATTTGCATAAAAATATACATGAAAGAAAACCAAGATTTGATACAAACCATCATCGAAGGAATACAAGAAAAGAAAGGTAAACAAATCATTACCGCAGACCTCTCGGAAATAGAGTCGTCTTCGGCTCAATATTTTATCATTTGTCAGGGAGGATCGCCGGCACAAGTAGCAGCTATCGCCGACTCGGTAAGAGAAACGACATTGCAAAAAATCGGTGTAAAACCGTTTAACTACGACGGATACAAAAACGCGCAATGGATTGTTATCGATTACGGTCATATCTATGTACATATCTTCCAACCCGAACCGAGGAAATATTATAATCTCGAAGAGCTGTGGAGTGATGCCAAATTGACAGCTTTGCCCGACGTGGAATGATTTTTGTACAACATCGACAAAACAAAATTTTAACCCCACATTCATATTTTTATGGGAAACAACAACCCGCAAGGAGGAAATAAAAAAACATTCCGGTTCAACCTATACTGGATGTACGCCCTTATAGCACTTTCTCTGATAGGTGTTTATTATATGAACGACGGTTCTTCGTCGAAAGAAGTTACATGGTCGGAATTTGAACAAATCGCCCGCGACGGAGGTATCAAACAGATCACCGTCTACACCAACAAAGATTATTTAGAAGCTTTCCTTTCCGACTCCACTGCACAGAAAGTATTCGGTACGGGCGACAGCCAAAAGTTGGGCCGCTCACCCAAACTATACGTAAATATACCCGATGCAGCCACATTCAATCAAGAAGTAAGCAAGTGGAAAGAAGAATCGGGTTTCAGTACGCAAATCAAGTATGAAAAAAGCAGTGATTTCGGCGATATGTTCTGGTCTTTCGGCCCGATCATTTTACTGTTCGTCTTCTGGTTTATCATCATGCGTCGTATGTCAAACGGCGGCGGAGGTAACGGCGGAGTATTCAATGTAGGGAAAGCCAAAGCTCAACTATTCGATAAAGAAGGCGCTACAAAAGTTTCATTCAAAGATGTAGCAGGACTCTCCGAAGCCAAACAGGAAGTGGAGGAAATCGTCGAATTCCTCCGTAATCCCAAACGATACAACGAATTAGGCGGAAAAATTCCGAAAGGAGCTTTGCTGGTAGGTCCTCCGGGAACCGGTAAGACGTTGTTGGCCAAGGCCGTTGCAGGAGAAGCAAACGTACCGTTTTTCTCCATGTCGGGATCGGACTTCGTCAACAACGTCTTACCGG